>Ga0247734_1000204_pt1 | contig 53565 bp, 49 predicted proteins | sample UWRJL103311B2_FD_180933 | JGI IMG/M metagenome (GOLD analysis project Ga0247734, IMG submission 180933) | Plant litter microbial communities from Arlington Agricultural Research Station in Wisconsin, United States - UWRJ-L103-311B-2 | ecosystem: Environmental > Terrestrial > Plant litter >... | reverse complement strand
TCAGCCAACTTCTAATCATCTATACAGGAAGAGAATAGACTCAAAGCTAAAGCGCTGCGTGAGCAATCTCTAGCTAGAGAACAAGCAAATACGACCACCCGTACGCCTTCTGGCTTTATTGCGTCAGATCCAGTCCGCATTTCTGGTCAAAAACGCTCGCACGAGTCTATATCTACATCTGGGAACAAGGGCAAAGAAACGCTTCGCGATGCAAGACATGCACCAGCTGAGGAGGGCATACAGGCAGCCCGGAAGTTCAAGAAATATGTCGATCATGACTTCAGCAAGATGACAGATACGAAAGGAGGATTTATGAGTGTCGAGGACGACCCATTTAATCGTGTTCTCCATGCGCCGGAGAAAAACACCGGGAAGCCAGCACATATGACGCTGAAGGAATGGGAGAGGCATCAGCTGCTGAAAGGGCTGCGAAATAGGAAAGAGGGCCCATTTGAGCCTGGGATTGGTCTGATTCCCACGAATAAGAAGTGTAGAGAGTGTGGAAGTCTAGAGATAGATTGGCAATGGGATGAAGTGTTCTCATGTCAGGTTTGCGGGAAATGCAAGGATAAATTTCCAGAGAAATACAGTTTGTTAACGAAGACCGAGGCCAAGAATGATTATCTTTTAACGGATCGTATGTTGCCTAAAATACCCACATGAATTTGAAGCACTGGCTAATGAGGCTATTTTGCAGCTGAACTAAAAGACGAGGAATTATTACCCCATCTTAATAAGCCCAACCCACGTGAAGTTCACTGGCATGATATGATGCTATTCCTACGTTACCAGGTTGAAGAATACGCCTTCAACGTGAAATGGAAATCCGCAGAGGCGCTGGATGCTGAGTTCGAGCGGCGGGAGGCCGAGAAGAAAGTGCGCAAAGAGGTCAAGTTTAACAACAAGCTGAAGGAGCTGAAAAAGAAAACCAGGACAGAGGCATATAGGAGGGCGGTACAATCTGGTGGAAAGGGAGGAGGCCAGTTTGGCGACACGATAGGTTCGGGTAAACATGAGCATGATTGGGGACAGACGATAGAAAATGAGGACGGAATGACTGTGAAGACTTGTGTGGAGTGTGGAATGGAAGTCGAGGAATTGGAGTTCTGATGTATGGGTAGTAGCTGAGACACAGTAAAAGGTACTATATAATACAACTTTATGTTGGACATGAAACGAACTTTAAGGGTTGAAATGTTACAAATGAAAGATACGTCTGATATTTCAGATCTTTAAGCTTTCACATGGATCCCTAAGCAGTCCTGTTTGATCCTTTTGTGACGCACTTTAGAGCTGACCCAGTGCTTCGTTTCGTTGCAATTGATTGTTAGGGGGAAAATAGATAGGATACAACACGGCCAGTGTTCAATCACGCAAGTTAACTTAGAGTGTTGGAATAGCAAGAGACAAACTTTAACTCACCATTAAAAGATGTGATGCCATATGTTTTTCAGATTTATATTTCCGGAATAAATCCGCTTTACGCTTTGCAAATTCCGGGCAGGATGTCAACAGTCGCCAAGACTTGGCATCACCCCTGCTTCGCGTGGAGAGCTTCGAAAAGGAACGTCCACGTCAAAGAACAGACCTCAGTCAACGCGCCCATCTTGCACTCCCTCAATACAGCCACGGGATTCCCATTGCTGAGGCTGAGATAGCTTCAAGTAGGCTTCTACAATCTGCCGCTCTTCCCTGAAGTCTTGGATTTCTTAGCCGCGCCCCTGGAACTGCTTTGCTGTCTCTTTCAACTTAACCCTTGCGCCCGATTCAACAAATGAACAGAGAGGTTCTAATCTGAGGGGAGTAGCTGGCCGTCAAAAAGGGACTGTGAGGTCAACATGGCCTGGCAGTCTCTGTCCGGTATGGGCGGAGGGGGGAATGGGGGAAATGGAGGAGGAGATCCCAACCAACAGCCGAATCAACCACAGGGAACAGAATATACTCTGCAGGGTATGCGAGCAAACTTTCAAGGTGGGAGGCTTCAGACTGACAATAATAGGTGTGATGCGATTTCTACAAACCGAATGGCATAGACATGAGCGAGATCGTAATGGCTGGGAGATTGAAAGGCAGGAGATGAAGGGAAGGATCGCAAAGCTCGAGGGGATGACGAGAAAATTGGATTCCTCAAACAACAGTCTCAAGAAGTATGTCAGTATGCTGGAAAAGGCTTTGAAAGAACGGGATACCCAAGTAAAGGCACTGAAAGCTGGTAACGCTTCCGCCGCAAACACCGCCAAGGAGAAAGAAAGCGCTTCTGGAGGCAGGCCAAAGCAACATCGTAAGTCTAACTATATAGAGCCGTGATATAAACCAGATTGCTGATTTTATTAGTCCAAGGCGTACCACATAACTCGTTTCTAGATGTTGAAGAAGGAGATCTAAAAGCAGAAGGAGAATCGGAGGAGGATCCTGATCGCGGAAACGTGAGGGGCTTCCTGGATAAGACGCAAGGGGAGCTTACATATCTAATGGTGGCTCCGTCAAACCCAATGCCGCCCAGGGATTCGGCTCCAGTAGAGGATATCGTTCAGATGCAAGCATCAAATTTTGGTATTCCTCAAAACCAACCCAGTCTGGAGGAAATATATCAGCAACAATCAAGACAGAAGAATAGTACACGAGAAACAAGTCTGCCACGACCTTCACAAACTCCGAATCACCACCCGCCTCCTGTACCAGTAACATCCAGCCTTCCTATTAGAAATGCCGAACCTCCTATTTCTCGTTCGCTTGCAGACCAACAGCCTCTTCCTCAGACTACTCCGCAAGAATGGTCTTCAAACTTTCAATTCCCAGAACAGCCTGCTGAGGATCAAGTCACAAAGGTCAATCATAGTTATGATTCCTATGGGCGCCCTATCGAAATCGAGGAAACGCCAATAAAAGACACACAACCAGATACTGATGGATGGGATTTTAGTGAAACTGCTCAGTTCCCTGAACCTGAAAAGCCAGTTACCCAAAGGCCAGATACCGACTTGTTTCCGATAGCTCAAGATCTACCTAAATCACCCAATCGTGGACCTGGATCGCACCGAAGAAAGGGCTCTATGTCCAGACGCAAGAGTGGAGACCAAGATCTCTCTTTACCCCAAGGACAAAAGGTAGAGGGCGCTTTTAAAGTTCGGTTTGGACTGCGGGGACATCTAGATGCAGTTCGGTCTGTAATATTTAGTGGCGGAGGAAGTCCTGGTGAACCAGAAATCTGCACTGCAGGTGATGATGGAATTATCAAAAGGTGGATTATACCTGGGAGATATGAAAACCAAGCAGGGTCACATTTTGGTTCTGGCATTGACCTAGATATCCAGAGTTACTTCACACATCGTGGCCATACCGGAGCAGTCATGTGTTTAACCTCGTGGTCCCCTTCACAGAACTTTTCAAGTGGCGGAAGGGCCCAAGGTGATGGTTGGATCTTCTCCGGAGGTCAAGATGCCACAGTCAGAGTATGGGAGCGTGGTCGGGTTGATCCTAAAGCAACTCTTGACGGCCACACCGATGCCGTTTGGACGGTTTGTGTTTTGCCTGGCACGACTGGAGCTGTTTTTGGTCAAAGCAATCCCTATGGTGGACCAGATCGTATTCTTGTGGCATCCGGATCGGCAGATGGTACTGTGAAAGTATGGGCTGTTACCGCACCACCCCAGTTGGTGTCACCACAGGGTGGAAGTCGAAGAGGTGGCCGGGTAAGAGGAAACTCCATGTCTTCCGGATCTGGGTTTCCATCTTCTCCACAGCCCAGTGTTGCCTCAAATTCGCCGTTTAGTCATACACTAGTACATTCGATTTCTAGAGCGAACAGCACAGCTTCACCTACCGCTATCACTCCGCTCTCAGCCTCTGGTGAGGCTTTTGTGGTGTCATATTCTGATGCAGCCGTCCTTGTTTACGACACGAGAACTGGTGAAGAAGTAGCCTCTATGCAGAGCCTCGAAACCTACGACAATACTCCAGCTACTGGTGTCAACGCTATTGTAGCAACTACTTCAGGGTTAGATGGCTCACTAAGCTTTGATTCAGGTAGAGGGCTTTCGGAAGACGAGGGGGTTGTCGTCGGTGCAACAGGCACAAGTGGCAGTGTGGAAGGAATCATAATAAGCGGGCATGAGGACCGATATATCCGATTTTACGATGCCAATAGTGGTAAGTTCACAACACCAGGCCGCTCTTCTGATTTTACGGACTCGACTGATGGTCCATCAACAGGTCAATGCACATACAACATGCTTGCTCATCCAGCTGCAATTTCATCGCTTTCACTTTCACCAGATGGCCGCGAGCTTGTTTCTGCTGGCCACGACGCAAGTCTACGGTTCTGGTCATTAGAGAAGCGAAGCTGTACGCAGGAAATCACCAGCCACCGCCTCATGCGCGGCGAAGGTGTCTGCTCTGTTGTCTGGAGCCAAGATGGGAGATGGGTTGTTAGTGCTGGAGGCGACGGAGTTGTGAAGGTGTTTGCGAGGTAATGGAAAGAATATGTTGGACGAACAACGACCAGATGAGATGACAATACCCTTTCTTGACTTGTATTTGATTTGCGGATTGCCTACCTATTGTACCTTCTTTCTTCTTTCGCATTGCATGGCATAATGGGGAATCACTCTGTAGTTTAGACAACCTCACTCTTCTTTGAGGGGGAGATGTACAAATGATAACATATATTCGGGTCAGGTATATGCCTTATTTGCTGTCTTGCCAGGTGGAGATGTCTGTTTGAGTCCATTTGTTTCACATCTAGATTACGGCTGCCTTTCTACTTATGCAATATTGACTGGCCTTGTTAAGGTATAAAAGACACCTGCAACCACTCTAATCTCTTTAATAGTTTCACAACTTACAAATATAGCGATACGAAATCTGTCACCTAGGAGCCAACAACACTATCTAAAACATTCGAATTGGATGTCATATATACTTTGAGATTTCGAACCTGCGAGCAGGAATGCTCTCGATTGTAGAAATTACAACTTGTGCGATCTTGGATATCTTAAGGTTCTCCTGGTCATCTCCAGACCCAGCTTCCATGGTGCAGTGTCACAACTCATTAGCAAAAGCTTGTTGCTGTGTGCCTTTTCCCACTTCGCCATCTTGGATAATAAATGTGATCGTTTCAACATCACTTTGGGCTGCTTTTCTTGAAAAGCGTTGCTGAAACACCTTCTCTTTCTGGGTTTTGCATTTGGCGTAGAGGGTACTGGACGTTGTTCTTCTGAAAAATTATAAAAGTGCCGCACCATAGGTATATCTCGAATGAGCCCCATTGTATCTTGGCACCGATTCAAGCCCATTTGATTTCATTTTGGATCCAGATGACTTTGGTCTCGTTAACGAGCCTTGCATCAACTGTCTCCGTACGATCCTTGTTTGTTGTTTGTCTTCCAGTTCCTAGATTAAGACCTCAATCTGAATCATCGTCCTCCCACTCCTGTCTAGCCTCCCCATATAAGACCTCGCACACTCCTCCAAGTGGTACATCCATTACCGCATCTGTGCCCTGACTCCAAACGCTTTTCCACTCCTCCACAGTCCCTCCGGCACCCCACTTCATCTTCTTTCCTTCAGCTGCAGCCCGCTGCACTTCAATTCCACTCCTCATACGTCCCTTACTATCAATAACGGCCACATTGGCTGCCTCATCTATGATCGTCTCAATACTTTCCATCCCTAGTGTCAAATAACCTGTATTATAGCTTGCGAGCGCCACGTAGATATAGACCAAGAGCATGACGATCCAACTCGGCAGAGCGAGACTCCACCAGCGGTTCGGATAGTAAGTGATTCCTAGCGCGCGGAGGAAGGGCGAAGGGAGGTATGACCAGAGGATGTAGAAGAAAAAAGTCAAGGAGGAGAATAAGTAAAGCACGAAGCCATAGTATTCGTAGGTCGGCACCTTGGGCGAGGCACGTGGTACGGGTTCAAGTTCATTGTCTGAAGAGTCAGGGGTGGTAGGGCGAGAAGGGCGAAGGAGGGATGTGAGAGATGGTGAGGGAGGAAGTGGTGTGGGTGGGCGATTGTAGAATGGCGGCGCGAAGAAATTATGTTGTAATGGAGGTGGTGATGGTGAAGAAGACGAAGAGGAGCGGTGGAAATGGGATTGAAAGACTGCGTCATCGTCGGAACCTGATGAGGAGGTCATCGTCGTGGTTTGGACTTGAAGTCCCCTTGGCTGAATGTAGTAGGAAGGTCATGTACTTATTAGAGTCGCGACAATTATAGAAGCTCGTTATCCGCTTATCACCACGTGATTAGTTACAAGACAATTTCATACTTCAATAATCTGGGATAATTTAAGGTGAAAACACTCATCCTTCAAGTCAGTTTCAAAATCTAGCATGGGCAAAATATAGACAGTATTTACGTACTTCCTTTTGGGCCCTTGGTCTTAACAATGGCCAAAATGCCAAGCATACGCCCCTTTCTAAGCGAGAATCTGACCTTATTATTTGTATGGTGTCTATGACGCTGATGGTATTCCTGGTCCTTTGGCCTATCATTTCTTGTTAATTTTCGAAAACCAAACTGCATACTGCGTACGAAGTAGAAAAATGTTTGCGTGTGGAGGGGGGGGCAGTTGATCACCAAACACAACAGGCAGAAAACACACTTCGAGAGGGGAGAAAGGAGAGCACAGGAGCCTTTCAACCTGTGTTTGTCGTTGTAAGATAGGGATGTGGGTAACTGGAAAGAGATGAGGCTTATTGCAGGTGCAAGTGCATAGACGAAGAGTTAGAACCTCAAACTTCAAGCATAAAGTTTTCTCTCAAACTGATTGATATAAAGAAAGTGGTGCTCATCTGTGGAGACTTTTGATTCCATGGGCAACATGCCGCCTCTTGGGATATCAAAATACCGTCATCGAATTCTGGGACATTAACAAAGCTAGTGGTGGATATGACTTTGATTTGTGTCTATAAAGTATAATGTGTCCAGTATTTGACGCCAGAGGCATTGTGCACTTTGATATCCTGAGCTAAGTCCTGTGAAAGAAGTAGCCACGAGGGAACTATGGCGGTATCTCCGTGTAATTCTGGACAGTACATACGTGCATTGCCGTGCAGTGTGTTCATTTTGAAAAGGTTACAAACCTCAAGAATTAGAATTTAATAACTCCACAGAATGTCAGCCCTCAACACGATATACTGTGACGACTTCACCTGGAGCATCTCCATCTGAATTAGATCACTAAATCTCATTTACACCTCTATCTAAAACACTCCTGGAAGGAATTATCCGGTACTGTACTGTACATATCCACGTTATCTTGTCTCGGTCGGTTGTGTATTGTAGTTCTGTATTTGTATCCACAAACCCCCTGCTAAGCGATGTGTCCTTTTCTCGCGGTTGCCACAAAACATTCTAGCGCAAGCGCCAAGCCCAGCATCCGAGCTCGGGTACGATTCTCAAATCGTCCATGGCCTTCCTTTAAAATCTGAACTGTAACGGTCACGAATTGAGAACCTACCAGACTTCCCCCAACGTCCAGTCAATCCCTTTCAATACAGAATTTGTAGCAGCACATTTCTACAATACATCCAAACCCCCAGCTCCTATCTCAAATCTCAAACTACCTTCAAAATGGCAATCAGTCCGCAAATGTAAGATCCCCTTGCCCTCAACACACGAGTGCATTAGAATAAGAACAGCATTGACTCGATGTAGAACCAACTTGGTCATCATCCTCGGGATGATGCAGGTCAGCAAGAAGATCCCCATGGAGGATCCAGATACCATGAACCTGATCCGCGCCGGCTACCTCCTCTCCAATGCCATCATTATCGCAATCTACGCATATACACACTATGTCATTAACAAGAAGAAAGGTAACGCCCTAGCCCTAATCCATCTCTCTTCCTACCGGGACACTAACATGGACTGCAGACCTTACAACTTTAAAATACGTCGAACCTCCCGCGTTGGGATCCACCGAGCAAGGCAAGCTTGTTACCACCACAGTGCACAGCTACGACGTTGAGCAAATGAAGTCACTTTACAAAGCGCAGATGATGGGTCTTGGAATGATGGCTGTCATGCATCTGTACTTCAAATACACCAACCCACTGCTCATCCAGTCAATCATCCCACTCAAGGGTGCCTTCGAGGGCAATGAGGTCCAAATCCACCTTTTCGGCAAGCCAGCTATTGGTGACCTGAAGCGCCCATTCAAGGCTGCTGCTGGTTTGATGAGCAGTTTGGGTGGCGCTGCCCCGGCTCAGGACAAGAAAACTATTGAGAAGACCGAGAAGGCTGGTCGTGGAGGCGTCAAGGACGAGTAAATGGGGAAAATATGAAATGTGGCCTGGATTAAACGACTGTAAGCTAGGGTTATTGGCGGCATGTTGGGCGGGTTATGTACAATTGCACGGGACTTTGTGGTGTATAATAGTGGTGTAGCACCTCCATAGATCCAGTAACAAGAATTTACCTCCTCAATTCTAAAATCGCTCCGAGATCTTTATGTCCTTATGAAGTCAGGCTATCGAGTTAATACAGTCCCTGATGGGGACGTTGATGCTTCAAGCCACGAACGATTAATCACCAAAGCGGTCTTAGATCACCATTGGGTCTTGGATATTTCCTCGGAGTTGAATGCATGTTTCAAATAATCCATAGGTGTTACTGTGGCAGTTTGGTTTGGTTTTATTCGTATCCTCCACAACTCTGAGTTAAGATTGGTCATATTCTTCTGGTTGCTTAAACCCACTAGTAGATATTCTCACATGAAGCACATACTAGTCATTACATATAGAGTAGAGATGAGTCTCCCACACGCTAAGCTTCCTCAGCCTCCACTTACTTCAGTATCTACTTTCTCTTTCTCGCATCCTCTCTCAACAACCTTGCTGCACCCAGAGAACCCCCAAAGTACACCAAATTCCCAATAAAGTCCAACCAGAGCCATTCCGTGAAGACCCCGCGTCCAGGCCCAATCCCAAACCAAGCATTGAATCCCAGGTATGGAATCATAGCAAAACCGAAAGCTGCAAAGCTGCGTTCCGTCATATCGGAGGCGTAGAGCAGGAGACCGCAAGTCATGGCTTGAGCACCGAAACAGCGGGTCAGGAGGGTAGTTGTGCGATTTATGATGGCATAGGGGGGAGTAAGGCACAGATTCAGGACTGAGGTTGGATGGAGAAGGCACCTGTGTGCATTTGTTTAGTGTCTATGCAAATGTGTGCTGTGTAAGGAGGTATGTTTAGAAGACTTGAGGGGAACTAGCCATACCAGGCGCCCATGCCACCATAGGCGGTCGCCATTATCGTTTGGATCTTGCGGACCCTTTCGAGAGTCTGTGTAGTAGCCATTGTTATTTGAAAGACTTATTAGCTAATACGTGGATGATTTTATAGATACGGCATTTAATACGCAGACAGTTAACTTCGGGGGATACCAAGTGTTACAATCCCCGACTTGCTAGTTTAACCATCACGTGTCTGGCGTCGGCAAAAGAAACTCGAGTCATTCAATATATTTAGTATCATTCGATTTCTCTTTATCTCAAGTTTTCTTTCATCTATAACCATAGCGTCAAAATTTTGGTGTCTCTAGCAACACTTGTCCCAGCTGTGAATCGAGCCATTTGTTTTTCTTATTGTAATCCATCCGAGACTGGAGCGGTGTTTAACATACAAACGAGTTGTGTAATGTTATTGAAAGTGCCAGAGCACCGACTGGGATTAAGGAAACAAAACTATAGCAAGGGCTTGTGTGTTGTAAATAGAATACTAAAATCAATCTCGTAGTTTAGAGGTCACGGAGGGCTGCTGTGAATGGTGAGGTGAACGAATGGAAAGGAATCACTCCGCAGCTTGAAATAATTGGGCAAAATCCCCAAAAGAAAATCTAGTCCTAGAAGCATTAATGGTGTGTCATCATTCAAGAGTAGGCTTCTCAAATGTATACACTTTATGCAGTAGAGCAGTACATGAAGTCTTCTTGGCTAATGAATATAAAATTTGGATGCTAACACAGTGCTCCAATCCTTGTACTCAAGATTCAGATAAACTTAATGCTGTAAATTCACATGTTTAAATACGTTATTTACTAAGCCTCAAAGTCTTCTAGTTTGCTTTGGCATATTATTGATCTGAAGGCACAATGTCTTTTGCATAGACGATAGCAGAAAAACCTACGGGATCTATGACTGCCGACCTTGCTTTTAGATTTGAGATCATATCATTGACCATGATTGACCATATTCAACAAGAACTTTATATATACCACGACTAAACCCGAAGGCAACTTTTAGCATTGGCAAGAGCAGCTTCCATCACTCCTGATCTATTGGCCCCCTTTTTTTAAGCGAGGAACAGGTGATACCTGCTAGGCACACCCTTCTTATATATAGAACTTCAAGATGGTCCACTACTTCTTCTTGTACCTTTGCGTGTAGTCTTGTATTCTAGAATATTAAGGAGGATTTTTGAGTCTTCCGTGTAGAAATATTGGCAGTTTGCTCCTTCAAGTTCAGTCTATTCAAAGTTGTGTTTTGCCGTATTTATGCTGTATATTGCTGCATACCAAATAGCCTCATCGAGTGACGCCTGCGATTCGATGCCTACTGCTTCATTCATAAACTTTGGTTTTCTTTCTCAATTAGAATCTACTAAAAGCAGCCCCTTCCTGTAGATGGTGTCGGGTCGGGTATGCTTACCCGTAACCCCGCGGTATCTATGACCGAGTCCGAGGTACTCTTAATGCTCAAAAGATGTATATGTAAATACAAAAGTATATAAAGATCATTAAAATTTGTTACTCACCTCTTCTAAAGAGTGCTTTCTATTTCGTTAACTACTACCAAAATCTGCTACCATGGCTCCCATCCCCCCGATTCCCGGCTTACTAGTCGTCAATTCGGATGTCATCAACACTAACAATCTCTCTCGAGATGATTTTGAGTATTGGTACTGCGATGAACATATTCCAGACGTAGTGCGACAATCAGGCGTCACACATGCATACAGATACGAACACGTGCTAGCAGGACCTTCTCCAGACAGGAAACTAAAGTATCTTACACTTTATAATATGCCAGATTTGAATCACATGGAGACAGCGGAGTTCGCTACTCTAGAAGGGCAGAGTCCAGGGCCAAATAAGGATAGGGTATTTAAGAATGCGGAGTTTGATACGAGGGCGTATGAGACTGTGCAATTAGATGAGAGGAAAGGTGCTCAAGGTAGGACCTTGAACTTTCTTCCAAAATCGAGAACTCGCAACGATGTGCGGTGAAAAGACTTCGAGCATATTCACTAACATACAACCTAAGGACCTGCGCCTTTTCTTCTTTTTGCTGCAATAAAACACTCCGATCCAGCTGCACTCGAAGAATGGTATCGTGGTGAACACGTCTCGGAGATCGCGAAATGCCCTAACTACCGGCGTACCTCTCGATACAAACTCAAGTCACGCACTCTCCTTTCGGCATTTGTACGTCAACATCCACAAGACAACCTACCATCTTTAGCACTGCATGAATTTGAGGGTCCGGACGTTCCATGGGAAGCGTTAGCTGCGACTGATGCCACGGAATGGGCAAATAAGGTTATTCCGGGAATTACGGGAATAGATTTTGGGCTGTTTAAGTTAACGTGGGTGTTTGATAAGGAAGGGAAGGCGAAGTTGTAGCGATGGATGAAGAAATTCGAGTTTATTACACGTGGTCAATGGTCTTGAGCCTTATAATGTAATGGAATACAAGAAGTAGTACAATATTCTTGGTTCTTCCTTTCAACACTACTACTCTTAACATTAACCATATGCACAATACAGGATGCTCATCAATTGGTACGATGGAGACAGCATCTGGTCCTATATTAGGGACAGCCCGAACTAGTCGAATCATAGAGTAGTTGCTGCCAGTATTTCATCCAGTCTAAAACACAGACACTCTCCCTTGGCTACCTACCGCTTTGACTCGTGACCCAATTTCTAACGGATTGCCCTCAAAGACCACAAACTCATCTTGAGGAGTTTTGATACCCAAAATTTTCTCGAAGTTTTTTCCAATCAGTCCTAGTGCATCTGATTGACTGATTTTTCCACCGCTGTTCTTGTAGGCGATCCCAGCCATCAGATTAAGATCTCGCACCTCCCAACTCTCACCGGGGCTTGCTGCAATTGCAGTCAGAACTCCAGCATTAAGAAGCGCATCTATCGTAGTTCCGTTTGTTAGTGGGGCTCCCGTTAATGAACGTCTGGAGTCCCATGATTGGGAGTATTCGAGAAGCGGTGCGAGAACTACGCTAACACCAGCAGCTGCAATTTCCTTAGCAACAAGATGGGACTCTGCACCTCCAAGGAGAACCAGATTGATCTTGCTTCCTTTAGAATTCTCCACGGGCTTTATGGCTTTGATGTGACTTTCAAGGTCGGATTTTAGACGTAATAGAGCCGCAATTGTGTCAGCGCTGTTGACGGTAATAACCAGTGGTAGTTCTCCATTGGTCACTTCCTTCAAGAATGAAGCTTCAGAGTATGTGTCTTTGATGGCATCAGTTGTAGATGCAGCTTGGAAAAGCTTTTGGCGGATTTCCGCAATTGCACTAGAGATAGATGGAGTTTTGCCTTGTTTTGCTGCTAGTGTGAGAGTATAATGAAGGGCTACTTCGTCGGCCCAGACAGCTCCCTTTTCAAGAGAGTGAGAGGCTCCAGTTGAGAAGCCCGCGCTGACTCCACGATGACCCTGTCCGCTGAAGCCTGGAGCGGAAATCGCTTTCGTGACTCCGTGAGCAAAGGTCGCATGAAGTTGTTTTGTACCGAACTGCAGCCCGTCAATAGCCCGGCTAAAAGACGAGATATTTTCATCTCCGTTCTGAGTATCGTCTTCTGCCTGAATTTCGGAAAGACCAACCATAGACCCAAAGCCTATGAATGAGGATGATAGATGGCCATTTTTCAGGGCAACAATTTCGCTCTTCGTAGATAAAGCTGTTTTCATCTCAGTAATGCACGCACCCTTGCAAATAACTTTTCCCTTCTCGACAACAACATTCCCCAGTTCATTGGCGCCAAAGACCATTTCTGAACCTTCGATCAAGATCTGGGACACCCCCGTAAACACCAGGTTCTGTTCAATCGTGGCAATGTCTTTGATATCGGCACCGAGGGCCACGTTAGGGACAACAGGTTGGCTAAGTGGTTTTTCTAAGACAAAAGCATCCTCAAATTGAGCAGTGCCATCGATCCAAACTTGAACAGGTGCAGCGCCAACGCTCAGTGGGTCTGAATCCCAGACAACAATATCCGCGTCGAAACCACTCTTGATCTTCCCAATACGCTCGCCTAGTCCAAGAAGTTCGGCTGGCGCAGATGTTACACTGGCAAGTGCAGCATGGTACGGTAGGCCATATCCATAGGCTTTTGCTGCCTCAAAAACGACGTGCTGGGCGTTTATAACAGGGTTGTCGCTGACATAGATCGGCGTAATATCATTCTCATATAATATTTTGCCAGCTTGCTCACTTCCGGTGTAAGATTCAACTTTATAATACATGTTGTCGGCAAATAGAGCTGCAGCCGGTGGTCGTCCGCCCCACGCCTTCTTAAGTATCTGCCATGCCTTTAGCTTCTGTTTATGGGTTTTAAATAGAGTAACATTACCTCAGGTACTAGATATGTTTGGTGGGCGTGGTGAAAGGCTCTAACAGGGAATTCGAATTCATTAGTATGATCCACAAATGCTTCCAAATCGGCGATTGTGTAGCAATGAGTATTGATATGAACTTGTCCACGTAGAGCCGCGCCGAGAGATTCCCATTTCAGTTCTTGTGGTAGATAGGTTTTCATGCTCTCCACGCCATTTGCAGCCGCTGCATTGCACCAGTCATCCTGAGCAACGACCTGTTGCTTTGCTTGCTCAAACGCATGTCTGAAATACCACGACTCTCCGAGTCTGCTAAAAGGTCCATTGTCAACTCCAGCTCCTCCATAGACTCCCTTAGCATTTTCACCACATGCCATCTTCATGTAGCGCCAAGTTCCCTCAGGATCAGCCAGCATGTCTTTGGGGCCAATCTCTTTGCGCCCATCTTTCTTGCCAATTGCATGTTTAACAAGATAGGCTTCTCCACCCATGTTATTCCCAGATCCAGGTAGGATTAGCGAGGTTGTCACACCTCCTGATTTGATCACCTGATATTGGGGATCAAAAGGATCCAAACCGTCAATAGACCGAACAAACGGCGTGATATCATTGCTCATTTCATTTCCGTCATTACCGCCGTTCAAACTTGGGAGAGGGTAGACGCCCGCGTGTGAGTGCATGTCGATGACACCAGCAGTCAATTGTCTTCCCTCAGCTTCCCAAATCACCGTATCGGCAGGCAAATTGTCCTTGGAAATACTCGGCTCGACACTAAGAATCAAACCATATTGCAGCAAAATATCAGAGTTAATCCATCCATATCCTTTTCCGGACTTGGCCTCCGCAGCACTAGTCCCTTGGACTGGCTCGCCCGTCCATATTGTAGCATTTCGGATCAGCGTTGGCTTGTGGCCACCAATGTACCGGGCATTCTTCTCACGGGGACCGCTAGGATCTTTGGGTTTATGTTGCAATTTCTCACAGGTCTTAAAATCAGCCTGAAGTTTGTCAAGCGACAACAACCCCGCACCGGATTGCTGAGTACGCAACTGCACCCATTGAGAGTAGGCTACAAAGACGATAGATCCCAATGCAATAAGTTTGGCAGCTCGAGATCTTCGAATTCTAGACCGGCGATGTGGATGTGGATGTGGTTGTGGTTGTGATGTGATTAGGTTATGCACAGGATCATATTGGGGTAATCCGCCCTTGGGAGCCGAGTGAGCGTCCATGGCCAAATTGAAAAGATGAGTTGAAATAAAGAGAGAAGAGGAACTCAACTGCTGAAATACGGATGCCTAAGTAAGTAAATAACAATCGCTAGATCTGCCAGGGTTGTTACTGGAATTGGAGTGGCTAGGAGCGCAGTATCCCACTCTCACCCTATGAGTTGCCTCATTGGGCCAATGGGGCTCGCTTACCCTGGAAGATAATATCACATGATCTAAATACAACATCACTCCGGTGATATGAGAGGAAGTAACCAAATCGAGACTTTGGATAGAGAGCGCTCGTTTGACGTGAAACTCCAGAATGATTGGTCCCTTTAAATATGTTTCAGATCTCACTCTGTGACTTTTTGTGAAGGAAGCTCGGCCAACTATTATCTTACTATCAGGAATAAAGCGTTTGTTCTAGCTGAGTTTCGACAAGAAGGGACATTAAACGGTGAATTTATTGGTAATTGCATTTCAAAAACTTGAGGTTCTATTTCAAACAACAGCTGTAATCTGTCGTGCTCAGTACACGGTGTAAAATGCAACGATGACGTAGGCAATATCTTAATTTGGTAGTCTTTGACGATTGGCAACCTCTCTTGGTGACATCTTCAGCCGAAACGACTTACAAAAGTAGAACATGTGAGTAAAATAATTCATGATAGGGTGGAAACCGTAGAAATAATTGAAAGAGGATCCCTCAAAACGGTTGAAGTAGTACGATTCTGCAGAGATGGAAGGTGTGGACATTTAAACTACTATTCAGCTCTGTTTCTTATTAAAAATAATCTAATGCAAAAAGTCGAAGAGCAGATTCTTAAACAGAGAAAATTCGTCCCTTCTGTTGAACTGGTAAAATAAATGTCATGAAAGCACATAAATAGCTTGAACATTGATAGGACTCCGTCGCCCTTTCCTTTAGACGTTTAGCTAGCTACCTTTAAGAACGAACGGACTCTAAGGAGTTAGAGAATCAGACACTTATTACCATTTTGCAGACTCACATCGTGATCTCCGATAAACATCGATCTCTAGCTTAAGTCTTGCAGTGATTCAATATATTGAACTTTCTACTGATGGTATATACGGAGCATTTTAGAGTGCGATAGCAGAAAACAAACGAATGAGGAATGAATGAATGGAACTGCAGGTGAAGTAAGAAAGAAAAAACAGAAAATTATCTGAAGACAAATTATAAAACTACACTCTGCAAATACCTGCTAATAGAATCCTATATTGTTGTGATCTGAGCCCCGGTGAAACAGGAATGGCGGTAAGCTCATATGGAATAGGCTTGCGTCACCCCATAAGTAACACTGCATTGGACTATGTGAGTTTTTACGAGGCTTATATGGCATGGTTTGGTGCATTTAAATGTACTTGTTTCACAAAAGAAAATTCTGTAAGCTATTCCCCTTTCTATACTTTGTACGACCTGTCTTCCCCGAAAGACACTAAGTTATCAACACTTCAATTAAACCTACTCCTAGCACTTCAAAGACTTTAAAGACGATTTGTAAAAAGAATTAGAGCTATTGCTAGTGTTAGAAGTTAGCTGCTAATTGGGTAGCACGCAAAAGAAGGACAAAAAAAGAAGTAATAAAGCAAAACCAGACCAAAAAGCAAAAAGCAAGAAGCACAGCAAGGGTGAAATTTAATGGAATATTACTGGTAGGTGATAAATTTAATCTATGCAACCTGTGAGTACTGTATAGTCTGTTTTGCATTAATTAAAATTTATTGTTGACACCGTCCTGATTCACCGCTATTGATCTACATTCAATATCTTTCGTCCCAGCTGACCGCTTATTGTTCTACATATACCATCTTTCTTATATTTAGTTCGTTTTGCTTCCAATATACATGGAGCAAAGAACAATATCGTTCAAGTATTGATCATCTTCAATTTGCAGCAAAATGTCTACCAGCTACACCATTTCCGTTGAAAATGAACGCGGTGCAAATACTAACTATGCAGTCTTCATGGAGCCTCCTCAGTTTACTGGGGGTGGTCAACCTTGGATGAACGTATGGTATACGTCGTTTGTCCCTTATCATGGAAATTTTGAAATCCGGACTGGGCTAGACTTCTTCGCTTGTAAGCATGCATTCGAACGATGGTTCAGAACTTCTATGCTTATTGAAGCTAACAAATAATTGTATAGGGGTTGGAACTGTGCCCACCGCACCGGGACCCGGAGTAGTAGTCAACAGTGGTATGAGCCAGCTGGCTCGTTTGGGTACAAATTCAAGTCCTGGGAGTAGGTGCCAATTTCGTGGAATTCTTTGATATGCGCTACTTGCGATAAACACGAGATACTAATCATACTTTCTTTTGCCTAGGCACATTTGACAAGAAGATTATTCAAAGCTTCCCAACGATCGAGGAAGTGAACTCGTCGGGTATTTCCGGTGCATATGAGATCAAAACTGGGACCGACTTTTCTCTACCTAACAATACTTATCTTGTTGGGCTTGCGAAAGTCAATCATCGAGGGCAGGTTGCCCCAGTGGCATCAGTATGTGTTTCTTATCTGGTAAAGCTTGTAACATCATTTACTGACTTCAATTACTAGATCGCCCCGAGAAACAATATGAATATCCAGATCTCCCCAAAGATGAAGTTTTTTGTTTCTGAAAGTCAGCAGGTACCGGGAGAAATTGTTGACTATGATTCTGTGTCTAGAGATGGGGCCGTTATTGACTTCAGTAGTGGCGAAGGATTAGGCAAATTCTATGCGCGTGTGGTACATGGTACCGATGGAAGGTTTGCTATCACATATTATGACGCTTTTGATTAATATGTCAGGCTAGAAGGAATCAGGGTTAGAGGGCTTTATCAATAACTGGCTTGGCATTCCTTTCTAAAATTATCTCGAGTATCTATCTGATCACGATTGGGAAGTTTTCGTAACTTTATATATAAAACAGCAATTGCAAAGATAGATCCCTTTAAAGGCGATATTGAATATGTGGCTTAACCGACGGTTTCATACCAGTATAATACAGCCGTCGATTTAAGCCTCTTAAATAGAAAGAACAATGTTTAAATATGTAATAAACCACATGATCTACCAATTTAGCCCTTCTTACTTCCTTGTTTCCTTATTAGATAAGTGTTATATCTTGCGAAATATACAGCAATAATTATTTGGTCCTAGCTCTTGCGGAGATTTGATGTACCAAACTTTCTTCGGAGAGTTTTTGAGAGTGAAGTACGTCTGATATCTTGTGAATTATCACCGTTAGCTCCATTTTGGGTGGTTGCGGATGAACTAGAATTGAAGATTTCTTCCTGGGACTCGTCATCATTTGGCGAGGCTTGAGTTTCAACTTTTGCCTCTAGAGAGACTATAGATGCCGCGCAAAACACTCCCTCGTCCCCAGAATGGATACCACGCACAAATCCTCTGGTGGGCGGTGCCTCATAGTACTTAGCTGGTAATATTTCTTCGCCATATAACGGGTCGCTTGGTAACGTGGTCTCTCTGGTTGTTTCCGTATGTTTAGACATTGGGGAATTCAATGAAATTCCAGGTAGAAAGTAATCATCATCTGGCAATGCTGAACTGTCGCGCCTTGCTAGTTCCTCCTGTAGCTGTTCTTGACTCTGATTCTCTATAAAGTCTCGTTGTACCAGACCGTAAAGGTAGTTATCATCAATAACTCCTGCTTCGTCATGCTTTGGTATTCTTCTTCTTGCATCCTTAACCAGGGGTCCAGGAGTCTCGTTTTTCTCCATTTGTCTTACGATAATATCTTGCTCTATGTTAGAGCCAGAGTCTAACAACCGATATGAAAATGTAATCGGATTCTTCTGTCCTATACGGTTAACACGTGCGAATGCTTGTAATTCATGATCGTATTTATGATCTGGTTCCATCAAAATAACATTACAAGCACGAGTGAGTTGAAGTCCACGACCTAATTGCCGGACAGGTCCAACTAAATATTGGAAGTTCTGCTTCTGCTTTCTTACTATTTTGTTCTGTTTGTTGGCATGGACATCATCGTTGAATGACTCGAGAATAATGGCAACATCACGGGTTGGTTGTTTGGGCTTTACCAAACCGACACGTCCAGCTTTGTGAGGAACATAGCGTTCGATCATCTGCTTCAAGTTAGGCTATTGCTAGTAAAAGGAGAGTAAGGACACTCCCAGAATGAAACCTACTAGTTTCACTATTAGACAGATGCTACTAAACTGACTAACTATCACTACTTTCTGTTCATTGCCATTGACGTCTTTCGAACCCTCAAGTTTAATGAGGAAATCTCTGAGCCAGAGCAGTTTGGGGCTGTTCATGACGATATCTGGGAGACTTTTGCTGTATGGCGAAGAGTTTTCATTATTGTTCCATTTTTCCAGTTCATCCCACAATAAAGTCAATGCACCCGATCCGGTTGTTAATCTTACCAATGCAGGGCACGTAGCTAATATCTTCTTTTTAGATAGCAGGTTTACTGTATCATTGAAGCTGAGCTCTAACGGAATTGATTTTTGATTTGAGTGGTTCATCTTCCATTGGTTTTGTTTCTCCCGCAGGGTATTGGATATAACAGCATCAAACTGCGGTTGCATGGCTTTAATCTCCTCGTCAAACTTGTCGTTGTGAGCAAAGGTTATGTCCTGGTGAAGCATAGGTCTGAGAGGAATGAGTGAGTGACCATGCCATGTCGTTTCCTGCCCCAAAAGTCAGCATCGTAATTTCGGTAGGTTGGTTTCAAAGGACACGAGGGCCTGTTATTATACTATTTACATGAATTTCAAACTTCTGATGCAGTTTAATTATGCGTCGCCTTCTGTGTATCAACCCCGACCTTGATAAAAAGTGCACGGTGGGTTACGAATACCAGTTTGCAAAAATGGCAGAATCAAAGATTGGCAACTTACAGGAGTACGCCGTATCATAAATTGTGTCAAGAATGGCAGGAACCTGTTCTTGAAGTCCTTGATTGTACTCGGGTTGCTTTTCTTCTTGGATTTCATTTCTCTCTCGACTTCCTTGCACAACTCGTCGAATATCTCTCTCCTATAAAATTTAAGTTTTTCATCTTGGGCCCACGGTGAATTTGATGACTTTTTGCTCTTGTCATATTGTGACTCAATTGCATGAAGAATTCCCTCCAGGCTCCTAATCGTGTTTTCGATTGGCGTGCCGGTTAAACCCCAGATAACAACCTTCTTGCCTGGGAGTTTGGCGAGAATGCCACCTGATCCTTTTCCAATTCGGAAGCTCTCGTGACATTCATCAGCACATGCGATCCCAAATGCTATTTGTGATTTTTTTCCATCATTACTACGTTTCAAATTATTTGCAATTGTAGAACCTGATCTTTTATGTTGGAAGTTTTGTATCCATCTGGAAAAACAAGTCAACATCTCCTTTTTGACAGATACTGGAGTTTGAACGAGTGAACTACAAGGTGCGCATTTGCCCTAAGATATCTAAGGTATAAATTGGGTAAACCTTCAACTTAGTATATCAGAAGCAAATGGTACTTGAGTCAATGGGGGGTTGATCTCCTCTTGCCCTTACGTTTCGTATGCAGTAGGTGTGGTTAGAACAAGGAATTTTTCTTGACCAGCTCTTGCAGTATCTTGTATATCATTATTACGTGAAAAGGAAGCCTTTAAGACGTTCACATTCCCTGGGTCGTATGCCATCTCTTTGATTTTTGCATTTACCTGGCTCCCTTGATGTGCTATTAAAAGCCTCATGTCTATCTCTTTTGAGCCAACATCGATGTGTGTCTCCCATTCCTTTCTCCAATTTGTTACCAAAGCTTCTGGGACCACAGCCAGTCGAACTCCAGGTATTGGATCAAGCCGACATGCTGGCGATGATTTCATACAGGGGCATGTTATCCAGCCAGGGCGCTTTTCTGCACTCGGGCATGTATCGTGAACTCCATGAGGCTGTTCATTGAGGTGTTTTTCATCTGCAGTTAAGCCTGGATGAATCTTGCTGGTGCCTTTAGAAAGAGATTGTGCAAGTTCTGCCTTCAAAATAGACAATTGACGCTCGACTACAAGGAAAGCTAGGAACTCGAGCGTTTTACCAAGCCCTGGTGAGTCTGCGACAAATCCACCTCCCATAGACCGGGATGTCAACATCTGCCAGTACACGGCAAATGCTTGATATTGGTACAGTGGATGCTTCAGACCAGCGATAGAAACCGTCTCGTTGATCCCCGTTTTTCGGGGGTCAAGCTGAAATAAAAGACAGCACTGCTCCCATAGTGATAATCCTTCACCTTTCTTGGGTGACTTAACCTGCTCAAGGGCAAGCTCATTTTGGAGGTCTTTAAGTCTAAAATCTAGGTAAGCATGTAATTTTCAACCGTAATGTCAATGTACAACTTACGGTGCCATGATATCCTTGGCATCTGTAGAAACGTAAAAATCATCATCATAGTCGAACTGTGCATGGTACTCGGAGCTATTGGTATCGGTCTTCAGCTCTCTGAAAGCTTCGATAAATCCGGGAGGATAATCTTGTGCCACAGAAGACAAGAGAGAATCAATGTTCTCGTTGATATCTCCTCCTGATCTGTAGGCAGTCCGATCCACCACCTCATACAACCCATGCAATTGATCAACCGTGTCCCTTGGTTTTGATTTCTCCACGCCTTTTTTGGTGCCGAGAATGGTGGTCAAAGTCGCTTTAGGACCGGAAATAGACATGTTTGGGGTTTTGATTGGCGTTTGGGGAGGTAATGAAGATAATTTGGACACAGGAGTTTTAATGGGGTGCTTTAGTGGTTTAAACTGTAGCAAAGGAGAGTCACTGGTTAGGGGAGTAGACGACTTTTTGGAAGCCGCCTTCGTGGAAGAATCAGACCTTGTTTTGGGAGGAGGTTTAACCGTTGTCTCTAGAGAATTACTGGAAGTGGATTTAGGGGCAGTCGAACTATTTGACCTTTGGGTAATTCCCTTAGGAAGACCGGCCGCATTAGACTTAAATGATGTTGGAGCTGAAGTCCTCATAATATTACGTTTTCCTCCTAATTTTTTATAAGCTGCATCGATATCGCCTTTGCAATCTAGCAAAGCTTGTTCTGCTTTTTGGAAAGGGGGGAGCTGGCCAGTTGGAAACATTCTTCTCAACTTGCTAACCGTCTCTTTCTGTTGCTCAGCACGTGCAGTGTTGGCAGCGAATTCCAGATTTGCTGCTTGGTTCGCCGTAGCAAGAGGCCGTGGAATCGTAACAAGTGAGTTTCTATTCACAGGCCTCGAAAAGTTTACTGATCGCGAAGAGCTTGCAGGATTTTGAGATTTATTGGCACCAGTTTGTTGTTCCCTTACTCGGGTCTCCTCAGCGCTTCGTCCGATATTGCTTGACCCTTTATTATTAGATACTTGTCCACTAGAGACTCCCGTCATTGAAAGCAGATGAGAAAGTTCATCATCAGTCTGTTGTTTGTAATTGTCAAATGGAGCTGGCGTCTCATATATTCGATGCTTGCTGCTGACCCCTGCAAAAACAGCATCAACTTTGGATAGCTGTTCCTGCTTGGTTGTAATGCTGTCTTTGGAATTTGATATCAAACCGAGTGCGAATGCTGATTTATCAGGATGATCATTTTCTGGTAAATGATACTTATACCTATGAGAACGAGTGTACTTTGCATCGGCGTCACCCGAGTAATTTGATGGCCCTCCTGTAGATGAGTCGCGATTCATGATGAGACTTGAGCTATTCTTGGATTGTGAATACGATGACGGCTTTTCAACCATCTGGGGAAATACTAGGCAGGCAATTTTGCACTTGCTTTTTGGGGGTTTTTTTTTGATATCAGGGTAACGTCTCAAACAATTAAACACATGAAATTGAGTAATGACAAAGGCCCTTTTCAATTCCTCGAACTTGTGTGGATGCTTTCGTCTGCAAACAATGAACGCTGAACAAATTTAGGTTGGTCAAAGATAGTTTGCATTGAAGTCCAACATACGCCGGATTTGGGAGTTCGTGGAGTATTAGCGTAAAGGAACATCATATTGGGTTGATAAAGACCACCAATTTATCAAAGCTTCATTCCCATACGTTGAAATTTAACAAAGCTCTACTATAATGTAGCATATATTGCAATGAATAGATTTATCTTCGCTGAAATATTACTCCCTCCCATCAGGAGGTAATCAGAGCCTACTTTATCATTATTTTGATCTTCCTTCCCAACCGCTTCTTATCTTCTCCAACATCCTGCTGAGGTTTTTCTCTCTGCTCAGGTGCTTTTATTCGTAGGTTTTTGTTGAATGAAGTTCGGGACATTTTGTAGAATGGAAGCTCCATGAACATAGGTTTAATTTATGGCGTATAGCGATAGAGAAGTTGTTATAGCAGTTAAAATGGAGTTCACCTAAAAGAAACGAGATATCTTGTGTTGTCAGCACAGACTGGACTAGTCAGAGCAAACACGTAGGTGATTCTAGCGGTAAATTAATTGAGGTTCGATAGAAAGCCCTTAGATTCTGTTATAGTAGTGAATAGTATTTTTTAAGGCTACAAAGACTACATCTCCAGACTGTGAAGTCTCTCGTTTGACCTATTCGGGGTTTCCGACGAGCTCATGTAGCCTCTTTCCATCCAAAATCTCATCTTCTATCAAACGCCCCGTCTCCTTTACCTTCCCATCGACACGTTGATAACGTACCAGCACGGGAACATTGTGAACATCCCAGTCGACTCTAAAATGATTGTCTAATTTTTTCCATCTACGACATTTAGATATCAGCATTCGGATTTTCATAATCACCAGACACACACGTGTTACAGAAATTTTCTAGGATAGAGTGAAATGAGACATACTCAGGTCGCTGACCAACCTCTACCAGAGCAACCTCGGGCCCCTCACCGGAAAAGGCGTCGCGGATATGCGGCAATGCGGCTCGGACATCGGGACACCATGGTTGCTTTGATACCGGGTCGTCGGAAGAGACAAAGCAGAGGAAGAAGACAGATTTGGGGTCTTCGGGTAACTCGAGGAGGGCGGGAGAGTCTGGCAGCTTGAAGGTGGTGGCGATGGGCATTGTGGTGGATTTTGGAGTTTGGCGTTGATGGCGAATTCCGTGTTTCTATGGACCGCTTTCGTACGATACAACAACAACAACAACGACAGTCCCGTGAGTCTTTTCTAGTTGGTGGCAGTCGTAGTCGGCAACAAGACAAACCAAAGCCCTGAAATAATCGACGTATAAAATTATGCGATATCAGAGGATAGCACGTCTTATCGGGTGCGGGGCCGAAAGCGGTACTATAGATTCCACCAAAAAGCTTTCTGCGTCCCCCATTGTTGACCATCTCCATATAAATATCGTTGGCCGTAACTTGTAACCAGGTTTCGGGAACACCATTGCGGGCTTAATGGTGTTACCCTAGGCCCATCGAGATCCATCCAGACAGAGGAGCTAAAAGCAGAGCCTCCTACATCAAGGTATGCAAATCACAGCGATGACCAGAAAAACACTACAGCCGAGTGTGTGATGGAAATTATTCGACGCCTAAAAACTTGTGCGGCAGCATTTGGCGACGAACCAATTTTGGTAGCACCAGATGGCCAGGTATTGAATCTGGCTGAAGGCTACATTCCTCTACTCGTCAACTTCACTTTTGAGGACAAGGCTGCCAAAGGATTCAGAAAGAGAAATGCAGACGACATTCCGGAGCCCCCGGTATACTTTTCGGCTCTCGAATTGGTGAAGGACCATAAGATTGTGTTGCTAAGTGGCCCTAGTGGCAGCGGAAAAACCACATTCGCAAAACATCTTGCATTTATATTAGCAACTACAGGATCCGTTGATGCTCATCCGCTTCTTCGCAATGAGCACGGTGTTTTTCATAATGAGGAGTGGCCAGCGGTGGGAATTCTGCCTTTCTATTTCACGATAGATGACCTTGGGAGCTTGAAGACATTCGTTGAGGAAACTCTACCTAAACTCACCCTCTTTCTGGCCGAAGGGCTAGAGAAAAGAAACAGTTTGTTGATCATCCTCGATACCATTCACAAGGCTGGGGAAGAAGGCCCACTCCTGATTTTCAAGATACTTGCTTTAATCAATGATTTTGAGAACATCAACCTGCTTTTCTTAGGGGACGCGAGAGGTGTCAAGCAATGGGGGCTACCGTCTTCAATTGTTCGACATGACTTGCTACCATTGCTTGAACTCCAGCGACGGAAAATTCTGAGCAACTTGACGCCGAGTGCAGCTTCTGAGATCATGATAGGGACCGGCGCAGCAGCAGCAACGCCTGCATATTTTGCTCTTGCATTACAAGCGAGCGATCGGGGAGATCAGGTGGAAGAGCTCTTAGACGTGTGGCTGACAGTTGTGGCCCCTGAAACGTCTGCTTCTGATGCCCTCAAGATTCGGGCATTTGACCATCTTGGTGATAAGTCACTTGGAAGTGGGTTTTCCTCTCAGGCCGTCCAGCAATTGTTAGCTGCATGTTATCTTGTCAATTGTCCCGTAGAAACTGCCATTGCGTTGTTTCACCAAAACCCATCCGAGTCGGAGCCGGTGTTGCGTAGTTTGTTAACTCGCCTTAATAAATCTGGTAAATCTGGCGATCTGATTAAAGAACTCATCCGTGGTTCAGGATGCAATGCTCAGCTTGGCTCATTGCTTGTGTCTGATTCTATCACCGACCCTGGCAACCTTCGAGATCAGATTCTTGGCCAGATCTTCAAAATTGTTGAGGAAGGAATGCTACCAGCATTTCAAAGAGAGCAGGCAGGCCGTATTCTATCTCGATGGGGCGACCCTAGAGATCTAACGGCTCTTACTCTGGTCCCTGCAGGAGATTTTACTTTCGGATCCGAAAACCATCCAAACTCACAGCCTGTAGATACAATATCACTACATAGTTTTCACATTGGGATCTATCCTGTGGTCAACCAGGATTATTCCCTCTTTGTAAAGGAAACATCTCGTACCTGGCACAGTCCTGATAGCCGTGATCCTGATAGACGGAATGCGCCAGCAACTGACCTCAGTTGGAATGATGCTACAGCATATTGCAAGTGGTTAACCCCTCGCTGGCGCGCGATGGGCAAAATTGGGTTTAATGAGCACGTTCGGCTGCCTACCGAGCCAGAGTGGGAACGGGCATCTCGAGCAGACCAAAACATAGAAGACGGTACTGACCCGATATATCCATGGGGCACAAGGTGGCAAAATGACTGTGCGAATTATGAAGAATCTGGATTTAACACGACATGTTCTGTCGGTCTCTTTCCTAAAGGTCGCTCTCCATACGGATGCTACGACATGTCGGGAAACATTTGGGAATGGTGCACAACACTCTGGGGCGACAACATGACTACTCCAACTTTCAAATATCCCTGGCGCAATGACGAGCGAGAGGACCTGGAAGCCCCGGCATCTTTGCGACGAGTACTTCGTGGTGGCTGTTTCTCTAGCGGTAGAGTCAAGATTGGCTGTACATATCGTGGAAGTCTCGAACCGGGAGGATTCTGGCGTGGAAATGGGTTTCGCGTAGTAGTTGCACCAATCCCGTCATCAATATCCGATACCTAAAAATTGACAATTGTCTATAATAAGAATCATTAATTCTTGAGAACGCCATATTTCTCAGCATAGCCATCTAGGAATTGCTGTCGTCCACTTGCTTAATACCTGCAAATTCCTCTTCAGCTGCCTCCCATGTAGTACATCTTTCAACGACTTCCATCTCCCATGAATAATCTGCTCCGCCAGCAATAGTCTCAAATTTTGTCCACTGTCATCCCCATTAAAGTCTATCTCTATATCAAGTGTGAACTCACGATTGAACTGTTCTCTACGCCAGGTTATTTTTGAGGTCTTCGCTATTGGGAAAATATCTTTCCATGTTCATCCTCCATTCTGATGTTATAACTGCAGGTAATCTCTCTAACTTTTCTGAGAATAAACAGTTGCTATAAGGATGAACAAGCTTAATATTAGTCTGTTCAGGTCGGATTGTTTTATGTGAAAATTAGGTACTGTGAATAATCTTCATTCAGCCATTCAAAAGTGGGTCTGTGATGGACGAAGCAGTATTGAAACACGTTAATGATGTCGAATACCAGTAGCAAATTAAGCTGTCATAAGAATAACATGGATCAAATGGTCTATTCAATGGTTCTAGGTGATCCAATAAATTGATATAGCATAGGGCCACATCTGGTGGGCAGCCGTTTTTGAGACAAAGTATATTAGACTTTATTCAATATCTAGAGCTCCTTTGCAATTGATGCTAAGCCCTCGCACCTCTAATCTAGCAGCAAAAACCTCAATAGGATGCACCAAATAAAGCCAAGGAGGATTATCCTTCAGCAGCTTTAGGCATTGCCCATAAGCATCTTGTCTGTCCCCATCCTCCACAGAATGATTTGCAACTGTGATAAGTCTATCTACGTCAGCATCCTCATACCCCTGCCACCATATCGCTCTGTTGATACTAGAAATTTTGTCATCCAGCACTCGATATGTGCTATGAGGGGAAGAATCAAATAAAGCCATATCGCCGATCCGCTTGTCGTGGCCAACCTGGCGAGCGTATGCTGGACGATCGGTTTCTACGTCGACTATCACCTTCAAGCCCACAGCTTCCAGGGAAGTGGCCACGAAACGCGTGATTGCCAGAGCACGCTCAGGCATGTACGTTGGTGTGCGTAGGACAATGGGAGTACTGATATCTAGACCCTTGAGGAGACGTCGTGCCTCCTCTACGTCGTAGCATATCGGACTGAGCGCAGCGTTTTCTGCTCCGAGGTGGAACGGGCTAACAATGGTTGTTGCAGGTACAGCGAGGTTATGGAAAACTTCACGAACCAGTGCTTCGGTGTCGACAGCGTGATTGACTGCAACACGTGCTTCGGGGGATGCAAAAAGTCCTTGGAAACAGTTCAGGTAGTAGATGACAGAGAGTGTGTTAGTTGCCTTCCCCCATTGGAGGCTTGATTCAAATTGGAGTTCACCATCGACCCTTTCAAGATTTAGCGCAGCATCTATGTTCCCTTGTCGTAGCTGGTCGAGTCTCTTCTCCGCACTGGGTTCAGCTATAGCTATAATTCGCTGCGGACTTCGAGTATCATTCTTGTCTGGCTTCGCATACTCTAGCACAGCTCTCCCTTCGTCTTTGTTAAATTCTACAACGCGGTATCGTCCAGTTCCTAGAATTGGCTTCCCATCGGTTGCAATCCGGCAAATATAGAACTCCGTCAAAATATCTAGGATATCTGCAAGTGGCTCTGGATTTTCAACCATAACAGTACGGTCATCCTTAGCACTGAACTTCGCATTGGCTAGATAGCGATTATAACTCCATCTCATACCAAAAGTGTCTCTTGATTCTAAGATTCCAGTAATAAAATCAATGATGTGGCTTGCTACACAAGCCACACCATCATGGAAGATTGCGCATTCGCGAATGTGGAAGTGCCAGACTCGGCCTTCGGATTTGTACTCCCATCTATCAAAGAGGGCGGGCTCTGGTAACCCGCCGGGCTGCCATTTCAACAGAGGCTCAAAGACCCAGTTTTTCAGGGTAAGCACACTGGTGTCATCTGTAACTTGGGTTGGCTGGCGGAAATCAACCTTTTCTAGGCTGATAAGAAGGGTGTTCGTAGATGTACTAGCCATGGCAAAATATTTAACACAAGTTCAAATAAGCATAAACTACATCGAATTGCGACTCAAATCCTTGATGCTGATATTGATAGAATTGGCAATCAGATTTTGAAGATAAGAAAGCCTGAAGGCGACGTGTACCTGGCTGAGTCGCTTCCCCGTCTGGCTAATTTCCAAGCTTGTTTTTGAACTTCTTTGCCGTACTTGCTATGCATACAGTAGCGTAGAAGCCATCGCTGGCGAGTGCATAATAAACTTATTGAGTGCAGCACAATACATATTTGAGGCAAAAGGGGTAGCGAGTCAGGGCCCAGGGGAAGTTGCCCGTAAGCGAGTCAAAATCACGTGTACGGGCAACCCAGGGATCTTGCTCGCCCGGTAATAAACCGGCGGGCAATGGTAAACCTGTACCAAAGGCCTAATTTCGCCGTGAAAACTGGATTTGTTGACTTGGCTTCCCTAGATTGCTAATTGCTAGATAATCATGAATGGAATTCTCTTAGTGTTTCTTAGCCATGGATAGCAATGATGCTAGATAAGATATGGTGATAGTGGGTGCTAATTGCACCATCCAGACCACCCCGCTGGAACGATCAACACAGACCAAGACTAAGACCTATGAAGGATGGGATAGAGTGTGATACCAGTATCATGGCATTGGGATGCGCTGCATCGGCAAGATTGATCGCGAACATATAAGGACGGCGGATCTGCATCTCGAGTAGTAGTATCTTGTCCGGGGTTTAAGTTTCGTGACACTTGTGCTTTCTCTAACTCAAGTCCATCGAAATCACTGGCGTCAGGGTAGACTGACCGATTATGTCACACACTAAAGTTCAGGCCACCACCGCCATTGGAGATGTCTCCAACAGTATCGACCGGGACAACAGTCACGATCAAGAAGACGAGGAAAAGACAACTTCACCATGGCGGAAGGTTGTAGGATGGGTTTGGGAATCAGCGGAAGGGACCCCGCGGAACAGGAAATATGTTCATAAAATTGATGGTTACATGTTGTATGTTGAGATAATACACCCAATACACCCAAGTTTGGATCTGGAAAACTAAAGTCAGAAAGCTAACCGTTACCCTTCAAGCACAACCATTCTGCTGGGTTACTTTATCAAATATTTGGACCAGACAAACATCAGCAATGCATACATTTCCGGCATGTCCAAAGATGTGAGTTTGACCCCGTCGAACACTGAGGCCCCTGCTCCTGCGCATTACGAGTCCTGGCTGATATACATGATGACCTTTAGCTACATTTAGTTGGCAATGAACGGAATTGGCTCAATACCTATTTCAGCTTAGGTGTCATGGTTGGCAGTTTACCAGCAATGATGTTTCAATTGCACTGGGTTCGCCCATCGTACTTCATTCCGACTTGCGAGCTTATTTGGTCTGGGCTTGTGATGGCAATGGCTGGTGCAAAGAACATCGAGACCCTGTACGCACTACGGTTCTTTATTGGCCTCGCTGAGTCATGTGCTTTCCCAGGTTACGTTGCTCTACTAGGCGGTTGGTATGGACCAAAAGAGCTCACAAAACGAGTTGCCATTCTTCTACAAGTCGAGTCTATCGCCAGTATGTTCAGCGGCTACCTCCAAGCAGGCTTATACACGAGCATGAACGGTAAACACGGTCTTGCCGGCTGGCAATGGCTGTTCATCATGGATGGCGTTATTTCAATTCCCATCGCGATCTGGGGATTTTTCGGCATTCCTGATCTCCCACATACCACAAAGGCTTTCTATTTGAATGCCGATGACAGAAGATATGGTGTGGAACGAATTGAGAAAATGGGCCGAGTTCCACCTGTCAAATTAACCAAGAAGGTCTGCAAGGAAGTGTTCTTAAACTGGAAGATTTGGGCTTTTGTTCTCCCATACGTGTAAGTTACTGATTTACAAACCAGAAAACGTCTGATGAAGAAGTACTGACTGTGCTATCAGCATGGTCGCTGCATGTCATACGGCTACAAGCTACTTCAATCTTTGGCTAAAAGCTGCCGGGTATGGGGTTGTCAAAGCAAACACATTACCAACCGCCGGAAATGCACTTGCAATCGTGGTTACATTTACATTCGGCGTCTTGGCAGATCATTTTCCCGGCAAACGAGCACACTTCATCATTGGATTATGTCTGTTTATGATGCTTTCGAACATTATCCTATCTGTGTGGAACGTTCCCAAATCAGCTCTGTTGTTCGCCTACTATATCTCATATACCGGATCAGCTACGACCCCTATCCTCATTGTAAGCTTTCACTTCCTTCCATGCTCTGTCAAAAAGCTGTGCTAATTGTGGTTTGAAGGCTTGGGGTCATAATCTTAATGCTGCTAATCCAAACACAAGACAACTACTCGTTGCAACAGCAAATATTGTTTCTTACGCTTGGGTTCTTTGGGTACCACGTAAGTTCCCTCATACTCCAGATGACTTTTGATCTATGACTAAATATGATTACACATAGTGGTGCTCTTCCCAACATACGATGCTCCAAAATACAAGTATGGTTATCAAGTCTTGATCCTTTTTGGAGGTCTTGCAATCATGGGAGTTACCCTTATGGCATACCTCTACAAGCGAGAGTAGTAAGTGTCTTATTCTTCTCTTAGACTTTGTACAAAACTAATGGGGCCTAGCAAACGCGATCCTACATATGGACTAGACACGCCTGAGAGTGAGACACAGAGTATTGAACGGCAAAAGAAAGTGGTGGAAGAAGCTTGACCTTTCGATTTCGCCCCGAGTATTTACATTTTATTGATAGCTATAAGACACAGTGTTGTTGCTAAAGACTAGGTAGACTGGTACTGTTACCATGTCAAACTCACGTGACCAATGAAATGTTGACAGACAGAAAAGTTTTTCAAGTATTGTATTAGCTCAATAAATCTTGTAATTGAGGAACACGGACAGATGCAGCACATGTTTTTGACGTTATCCTCCTCAAATATGCATATTCAAGTATGCATATTTGAAATTCATTCTAGCACTACCCTCGGTCCAGCCGTCCAGAATTAATGGGCGACGTCAATGTGAACTAGAAAAGTCAACATTACTCGATTTCATGAGATATTCACTAAATATAGGTATTTAATGAGTGCATACGGGCAGGCGGGCTAAGCAAGTCATTTGCAATACGGAGTAAGCGGGAGGAGATTTCCTAATTCAGCCTTAGTAATGATTAAGTAATGCACTAAATGCTGCAGTGGCAAAGTGACACTTGAACTATTAGTATATAGAACCAAATTAGTATTTGAAGTAACTTATTAGGAGTCCGGCTACGTTATAAAGCAATCTGGTTAGACTCGAGATACTTTTCAAATAATCCACAATTCTTTAGTAAAACAAAGCTCCGAAATAGTAAGTTATTGCAAATGGGTCCTCGCTTCCTCGCTTCCTGCCTGTGGATCACATCACCTCCACCACAGCCCGCCGCGCTAATACATTACAGGTCGCCAAGAGTATATATTAAATCAGAAGCATCAAAAGAAAAGCAATGCCCTACTACCCACACCATAGAGAGATCGATGAAGGACTCAATGAATACTATCACATCGATTACAGCACAGTAATGTGTGCCGGGCTCAAACAGGAAGAGAACAGCAACATAAAGGCAGGCACTTCTATTTCCACATCCCCTCCCCCCGCTATTTCCCCATCTAAGAAACCATCACCACTACAATGGGTGGCGGTAGGGAAAGGAGGGAAAGTTTCCAGTGTTAAAACAGTTCGTTCTCATGTATCAAAAGGATATCACCAGAGAAAGAGGGATTCACAAAAAGCAGACCTTGAGAAGTTGACTTGGCAAAGACGTGTGGAGCTGCGACCAAATACAACCCCCCTTGATGACTCTCCCGAGCCAAATACCAATATCGAATTTGGCGGGAGTGAAGAAGCCAGTAGAACTGATTCGGCATCACCTACCATATCAATAGAGAAATCGCGGGGTTCACTATCCCTCTCCCCTACATCCATAGTTCAGTATCAAGGAAATTGTAAGGCTATCCGAAAGTCATATATGTTTTGTATGTGGCTGCTGAAGTAAGTGCTCGCTGATGTAGCCTTAGTAATACCATATGCATGGTTTGAGAAAAATGGCCCGATTCTGTACGTCAATCGCTCAAAGTGGCCATTCCCACGGCAGCTGGCGGTCACCGGGTCGGATCGCAAAGACCATAGCAACAAGAGCTTGACCCCTCGACAATCTGGTTGGATGCCGGGTATTCGGAGTCCAGATTTCATGGCTGTAAAGGGAGCAGTATTAGATCCCAGCGTGTTGCTATGGATTGGACAGAGTCCAGAGTGCTTTCAATTTCGGGTTGAGACTATCAAGTGGATTCAGCATCAGCTAGCAGACCAGGCGACGGCAATCAGTGACAATACCTTGGGGTCTATAATGACATTTGCGATGTGGACGGTAAGCCATGATCATTCCACTGTATCTGGGTGTTTGCTAACAAAAAGTGTTAGGCAGGTTATTCTAACCTGAAAGAGATGATTACCCATATGGATGCAGTTCAAAGAATTGTGAACCTCAGAGGAGGTTTCGATGGGTTTAGCCATGATGGAACCATGGTTGCAAAACTCACCCTGTAAGTTATAGATCACTAAGCTTTTTGCAGCATGCCAAGGCTAACCGTGACAAGTTTTGATTCCATGATAGCCATCTTGACTGGCCAGCCTCCACGCTTCCCAAGGGTTACATACTATGTTGCTAGTCCCATTTCACCAACCGGCAGCTTGTACATGACTCATCAAGAATCGCCCTTATACGGCTCAGGGAATTTTAAGAGTATCATAACCTACCACAAAGACCCATGCTCTATTATACCTCTGCTCAGCAATATGTGGATGTTGACACAGAATTTTGAACTTCAGTATCAAACCTCTGGTTCAAATTCATTTCCATCACTCGAACAAGCCGTTCCTTTTATAGAGGAACCTCAAACTGACTATAACACACCTTTACTTACCCTTCCACTCCTCTCACGATGTACCAATCCCGCCCATAATCACATTCTAGAAACGATCCTGAGCGCATCAGTCATCTATACACGTAGCCTCGCTTATCCTCCAACTGATTTCCCTTCCCCTACAAACGAAAAGATGTTCCAGCAGTTGTGTACTGCCTTTGCCAAGTGCTCGGACGACGACTTTTGGGTTTGTTATCCAGGAATTCTGTTGTGGGTTTTGCTTATTGGTACTGCCTCTGCACGCGGGGAAATTAATTCCGCATTCTGGATGTTTTACCTCAGCAGAACAGGGAACTTTTCGAATGCGGAGAATTGGTTATCTGGCAGTGCTGCCGTGCGGAAGTTCTTGGACATTCAAAGCTGGATCAGGGATATCACGGATCTGTGAAAACCGAATTAACAACGTCTATATGACAAACTACAACAATGCCTAGTAGCAAAATTCCTGAATTATCACGCCAGCCACTTCCTCTAGGTTTCCAATTCGATTGTCTGCTACTTCAAGACCTCAATCTCGAAAGGTTATTCCTATCGTCGATATTCGATCACATGTTTTGATTCTCGGACTCTCCAACGGACATTGCGGACAACCCCACTGATTCCGAAGGTTCTCCATATCTTCGAATTGAAAGCACACCTACTCAAAAACTCTTAGTTCATACGAAAAGTTGAAATTGGACTTTATGTTAGAGTGAAGACTTATTTCCTTTTTAAAAGATTTGATCGATGAGGATGTCTTCTTATTCCCAAAACCGACCGAGAAAGCGAAGCTTTCGAGAGGATGGGTCATAGATGACAAATTCAAGAATAGAATGCCACATCATGGAGGTATCAAAGCTTTGTGGGAGACAAAATGGAATCTTCCAGTAAGTCCCTATTGCAAAATCTAATTCTCATTGTCGTGGTTTGTCAGTGAATTGCACTCTTCACACAATTCTATTCTTGTGATAGTAATATAACTAACTGATTACTTCTGCAATACAGAAAGGGTGTGTACCCTTTCCACGACGGAAGTCTCGAGGATTTTAAGCCTATCTTCGAGCACTTGATTGCTGTAGGTGCTGATTCATGCTCATTATAATTACATCTAATAAATCACAGAACAATATAAACGATGGTTATGGAGACGCTTACACTGAAGCGTTCTTTTCAAGGGCCGAAAGTTTAACGGAGCAAGTAATACTTGCTTCAGGCTATGGGGACCACCTAAAGGTGTCAAGTCTGTATCTCAGAGAAGCATGCCTGTACAGAATCGCTCGCTTTACTTACGTCACCAGTTTCCCAATCATTAATTCTGAGATTAAATGGAGCGCCTGGGAAGCTCAGAAAGCGGTATACATGAGAGCAGCTACTGGATGGGAACTGCCTGTCAAGCAGGTTATGGTAACTCACACGGCCGCCAATGGAAAAGACCGTGACACAATTCCTGTCTATGTGCGTCTTCCAAAATGTACAGAAGCATGGAAAGAAAAGATTCCTGTTGTGTTTCTCATTACAGGATTAGACGGCTACAGACCAGACAATACACATTATAATTAATGAGCTTATTGTAAGGGGGTGGGGGGGTGTCATTGTAGAAATACCCGGAACAGCGGACTGCCCAATAGATCCATCCGATCCAAAGGGATTAGATCGACTGTGGACGAGCATACTAGATTGGATGGAGGGAGAAGGCACTTTTGAAATTCATACAGTGATGGTCTGGGGGTTGAGCTGTGAAGGGTACTATGCTGTGAGGATTGCACATACGCACAGAGATAGATTGAGGGGAAGCGTTGCACAGGGAGCTGCAAGTCATCATTTCTTCGGACATAAGTGGATTGATTACGTAGATGGCCATGAATATTCCTTTTCGTAGGTTTTTAAAATTTCAATTTCATTTTGGCCGGCCATTGCGCTGAAGCACGGTTACTCTACGGCAGAAGAATTCAAAATAGATGCCCAAAAACAATTTTCACTTTTAGAAAATGGAATCATTCAGAAACCCGCAACCAGGCTGTTATTGGTTAATATGAGATTTAGATGTTCTACCAAGTTTTTACACTTATATTGACCGTTGTCTGATAGGGAACAGATGATGGGTTAATGTCAATAGAGGATTCAACACTTCTTTTTGAGCACGGAACGCCAAAAGAAGCGAGGTGAGTTCTGAAAATTTGTCTCATCGCATAATAAATCTAAGATTGATAGGTTCTTCTCAAATGCTTTGCACATGGGATACCCGTTGGCTAATTCGGCTGCTTATCCTTGGATGGAAAATGTGATGAAAGGCGATTGAAAAAAGACAGATCTGGAACAAAGAAAATATTTTAAGAATATTCATTGACATCACAAACACTTAACAAAGCAGGCCTAACCATAACAGCCTATGAGCTTGAATTTCGAGGTGCTGGCGAGATCACGTCTTTCCGTCACGTGTCACACTTCTTGAAGGCCTATCAAAGGATCAATGCAGTGAATACTATTGACTTATTTAATACTCTTTTTGTTTAAAACTTTGAGATCATAGAAATTGTATTTCTCAAAGAGTAGTGTAGATGTTGGGTACAAAGTCTATTAACTACATCCACTGAATAATGTTGAATGGCATACGCTAATTGAAAATTACTTACCTCAACTTACCTGACATGATAATCAATATCTCAGTCTCGCAAAAAGCTAATATCTATAGTTCCTCCAATCACTGAAAGGCATGCCAAAGGGTTGAGGAGGAGAATACACGAATTGTCTTTGCCATTGAAGTTGCTGTTGCTGCTGGAGTCTCAACTGCCTCGTAGCCTCTTCTTGGTAACGATAGTACAGCCATGAACTATGATTAGAACAATTGCACGGAACGTATTCTTCAACGAGCGGTGGTGCATCCGGTAACATCTCTGGGTCTTGGCCTTCGCCGTCCCATGTTCCAAAGCCGAATGGGGGATCCAATTCAGGTCTGGCCCGTGGCTCTTGTGCATCAATATATTGAGGTCCTTCCTCCTCCTCGTCTCCAGATATGAAATCGTTCCTTGTTGCTAACACCGGGGCAAATGCTGGCATATTTTGGTTAGCCTTGAGAACGAGAGGGCAATAACTCTCGGCATGTACCCCCACGCTGCATATTTTGCAGAGTAGAGTAGTCTGGATGGGATGCTTACCTTCTCTGGATACTGTAGAACATTGGTTATCGTAGTGATCCTCTCCACAGTATCTGCATGCCCTAGATGGCCCTCCGCCTTTTTGTGCTTGGCCGCACTTATGACCATGGTGCCACTCATCTCCACAGTGCTTGCATGGGTTTGGGGACTTCCTTTTCTCACCAGTTTTAGTGTGCTTATTATTTGGATATCTCTGTTGGTTGTTGTGTTGATTTTGGTTATTGCTGCGACAGTCATTTGTGTTGTGGCCATTTTGCTTGCAGTGATTGCAATAACTTTGCTGTTTCCCTTGATTACCCTGTCTACCTTGCGCCTGCGCAGGCTTGTTGTTCCTACCGCCCTTGTTTCGGGGCATCTTGGTATTGCAAAATGTATCTTCTTGACTGCGAGTAAGGTAATAAGAGTGATGGGTCCGGACTGCTATATGTAGTTCGAATGAAGCATGCGGATTTGAGATATTTTATAGTCTGGAGAGTATTGTTCAGACAGCGAGACTGAAAGAAGTCCTTTGTCTAAGATCTTAGTAACAGAACTGGTCAATATTGATTGATTTTTGCACAGTTGCTTTGATTTGATGTTAGTGTAATTTCCTTACAAAGCAACTAAGAAATAGATACAATGGACATTGTCCAAGCACTTTGTTCGGTGTTTTATATGTCGGGAGATGGGTGAACACTATTCAGACTTTGCAAGCCCCTGCGAAATTCATGCCCTTATATATTCCATGTCATATCCATTAAAGTTGATTCTCTAAGCTAGCTTTCAGAAAAACCAAGAGGATTCGACTGTCTTCAACAACAACAATCAGAGTACAATTGGTAAGTCAAGTCGTTCTAAAATACGAACTACAATGATCCAAGACAAGAACCATTTAGCGATATTCGTTTCGAGAGCAGACAGTGATGGAATTTACCCGACCTTTGGTTCTAATGGCCCAGACCCAAGAGAACTAGAAGAAAAACTCGCTGTACTAGCGAGAGTCGAGAAGAGGACCACCTACTTGGAATGTAAGAGCTGTGGGATAATGGTCGATGAAGACATAGAGCCACTACCCAATCGCACACGCCACAGCCAGAATCCAATATATAGCGGTAGTATTTTGTGTGTAGAGTGTATGATAAAGAATGCTGACAATGGAGGAAAGGAAGTTATAGACAACTCAACTAAACCGTATCGTTTGCTACCACCACAAGTCCCAACCAGGGCAATGATGGAAAGCATTCCACCGCTGACCCTCCCACCACCGATCTCTGGATCATACTTTGGTTCTGTATCAAGCTCTTCTTCCCTCTCTACTCCATCTCCTTCCGATGATGAAGAGGGAGGTTCTAGTTTTTTAAAACCTAAACTTCAGGTCATCATCCCAACACGAGAGGAACAGATCGCAAGTGAACTCCAGGCTAATGAGCAATGGGCTCGTGAGATACGCGAATGGAACCTCCCGGTAAGGCACTCTAACATGGGATATGACTTCAACCGTATGGGCTATCAATCAAGATCTGCGCCGACCACAAGTCAAGAGCATTGTACGCGCAGTGAGAATGATACGGCGACACAGGACGAGTATGCATTCGATTCTGTCCGATCTCCAAAACCAACTTCGGTCAACAAGGCCGTGGGGGGAGAGGAGGACTTTGAGGAGTATGAGTATGAGAACACCGACGAAAATGTTAGCTTGGTCTCTCGGTTTATCAAATTCTCCCAGTGGATCCTGGCAATGGTTGACTTGTTTTCTGATGATGAAGGTGAGGATGCTGGCCACTAGATATTCCTTAACTCAAACCTGGTTAACTTCCCCTCATTAATCCCAAATAAACATTGGTTCGAAATAATAATCGTTTTCTCAGTTTAGATATAATGAAATATGGAGTCAGAAAAGATGGGGTTTCATTGTTGAATCCAGTGTCTCACAAGTGAAACTAGAATATGGAGAAGGCGAGTATTTGCTGAGTCTTTACTATCCATCAAATATATACATGTACTTTTGGTTCTACACCACCACCATGCTTTTGATTGTGATATAACCTTATAATAGTATATGATTATGACCGTAGCAAGACTACTTAGTAGTTCCAAAGGTCCAAGAACCCTCCCAATTATATGATTGCCCAGGGCCGAAAATCTGCTTGTCAAGTCTCTTCCACTCGGGACTAAATTACCAGGCGTGAGTCAACGGAGGATACATAACTGGGATCAAACTTACTGGTTGATACCATCTACCCAGTCGTGGGCTTCGATAGCAACACACCCACTACTCTTTACATTTCCGGCACCACCTGTCCTTCCCTGATCTGATTTGATTAAGATGGATCCATCCATCCAATAGCATGTATAGACCACAATACCAGCCTGGTTAGTTCTAAAATCTGCAGTAATACCAGACCATGGACTTGCAAGATGGGCAACTACTGAATCGGCACTTGGGACGTCATCCAAAAGCCACTGGCCATTGTAGCCAGTGCATGCACCTCCACAGTGTCCAGTAAAGTCAGGCCGGCCAGTAGCGAAGCCTAATTGGTGGGGAGAAGACCAGAAATCATCAGATGAGTTTACTGGTATTGTGATAATCTCTCCTGTTGGCAAGGCGCCAGCATCAGCTGCAAGGTTACGCTTAGCGTAAGGAAGATGGAGTGTATGATTCCAGATCAGATCCGTTGAGGGGTTGGCAAAAGCGTCAAGGTTAAAATACGGGTGAGTGGTAACCATGATAGCTATAGAGTAGTTTTATCAATATACAAAGTCATAGAACGATGAATATGTTTGATTTTACTTACGGGTCCGAACATCTGGTGAAACGGCTTTGATCGAGACGTGCCATGCACTTTTAGTCAACTTGTAAGTGACATTTGCTTCAACATGACCAGGCACTGCCTAAAGTTAGTCATTTTGTATCTGGGGCACTTGCTTCTTTTAAAAAAGAGGAATGGTTTGTGAATTTTGAATACTCACTGCCTGTTGAATTAGCGGGATCATATATAGAGAAAGTGATAGAGTCCGATGAAAGTGCGGTCAAATTCCAGAATCGATAGGACCAATTATTCGGCCCACTATGTAATGTGTTGTCCCCATCGTTCTTTGGAGTATTATAAGTCACGCCATCCAAAGTGAATTTCCCGTGACCAATGCGATTGGCATATCGGCCTGGAATCGCGTTGTAGACGGGATGGTTGGGGTCAACGGCTGCATTCCGTCAGTTTGATAGCATGGCATTTCAAGTCAACATATTTACGGTAGTAAGATGTGTTATCATAACCAAGAACAACATCTCTCTCAACACCGTTTTTATCCTTCACATAGAGATTGGTAAGTGTGGCGGCATACGGAATGAACTACAGGTGATCAGTCAAATATATCCTGCAAGCAAATGTATAGGGTGAATTTAGAGACAAAACATGCACACAAACCTTTGCTCGAATCCCCGGGGCAGTTAACGTATATTTTCCATCCGGTCCAGGAGGTGGGAGGTCAGCAGCTGTGACTATTGCAGCGACCGCAACCCAAATACAGTATCTGAAATGCATTATGATCAACTTTGAAACCTAAAATTTACAAAAACGTTGAGAAGGAGACATTCGAGAGGTAGCACTGGGCGTGACAAGCTTTTAAGTGCTGAGCCAACGTCAGCAGAACAACAGAGGTAGATCCCTCAGGCCAATGCCTTGCTTTATCCGCCAGTGCCTCCTCGGGAGAAACAATTATCCTCATAGCACAGCGACTAGTTGAGCAATATTTCCCTAAGACTTTAATATAAACCCCCATATCCGAAAAGGTTAATAAGCTTAAATTCTGGGGAATCCATATCATGAGGTGAAAGTGTTGGAAAAGGTAGTTGATACCGACTGTAAACGACCGGTTAAACATCCACGAGTTTTTTCTGCCACAACCCAGATCCCAAATGCAGTCTCGGGAAGTACATAAGAGACAAGCTATCTGTATCTGTTATATTGTAATATATTATAATCTTCCACCACGCTGATTGTTACTTTGATTCTTGCGGGGTGATGGGGCGGGGTATTGTATGGTAGTTAGTGCCGAAGGTTTTCCCGGATGCTACATATTCAGGGGTAAAGTATTTTATTATCGAATCCAGGAACTGTAAAATCAGCTGACCCTTGCGACCGACCAGCCTTGAAGACTGGTTGGTGGGTTAGAAAGAAGAGATAGCTGTTAAAGCCAAGACAGGATTTTACCAAGATCCAAACTTTTCGCTATGCAAGGAGGACCAGCCAAGCAAGGAGAACAGAGCCTCTACCAAATTTGAGCTCTAAAGCAAATTTAAGGCGAATACGAGATAGCAAGAACAACGTAGGCATTGACACATTTCTTCACTATTACTTCATTTCTCAGCGTGTGTCAAAATGTAGGTTGATTATGGGCTATTGTGCTCGGAAGACAGCGTCGCTCATTTACCTAGGTAGATGTTGTTAATCATCACCATGCAAGTCTGACTCATCTAGGTATACATTTTGTCATTCACTCATTGTTGTAGAGCTTAGGACCATTTCTGCACTGCTGTTCCTCCCCGTTTGAACTCCGCCATTTCGCCCAATACCAAACTCTTATCAGTATGGTCCTTGTTGGGGAAGGTTGTCGCCAAGACCCATGGCCTACCACTGCCATCCTGAGGAGCGGCTCGAGTGATAAAATCATAAACATCTCCAATCGTCTGAGTGGTGTTGAAGCGAACGGGTAATCGGGTTCCGTTGGCCAATTGGAGTCTCAAGGAAACTGTAGGAACAGCAGGATCGATACTGACCTCTGGAGGGCCAGAACTTGATGTGGCTGGAGCAGCTTGGGCTGCTGGAGTCGACGTCATGACGGAGCTGCTAGATGGACCTGGTGTAGGACTTCCAAGTCTTTGACCACTCCCAGAAAATGGCTTCCATACCTTGGTAGGCTGCTTGTAGTTTTCATCGTGCTTTTGTAGATGGACGTCAACTTGTTGATTTTCACGAACATTCATCAGATGAAGTGGTGCACGGCCTGAGCGGATCATGGCGAGGTCTGCAGCGTTCTGAGCATCATCGAACCGGTGCAGCGGACCATCTTCAATGCTGAAACCGTCCTCCCAAAGATGTAGAACCCGAGTCTGAGGAGGGGACGATGGGGCAGTTTGTGCCTCAGGATCTGGAATAACTTGGGAAGGAGCATCGTCGCCGCCTAGAGTCTGGCCACTGCCATGAAATCGAGATGGAGGGCCAGTAGAAGCAGCAGGCTGTCCTTCTCTGGCAGCATTACTAGAAATCTGTCAGTACTGTTATAAATTGGATAATCGCGGCACTCTCACGCTTTGGCCTTCTTTATAATATCATTAACAACTTTTCTGGGATCGTTGCTTCCGCGGTTGGGGTCCTGAACGGCCAATCCAGACTTCTCTCCACCAGCAAATAAGTCTCTAGGTTCGTCAGGTGTATAGTCATCATCATCATCGTCGTCGTCGTCATCGTCGTGAGCGTGTCCATGTCCGTGACCACTTGAGGATTTAGCTATCGAACCAAGTGTGTTGATTCCGCCGGTTTTCCGAGGAGGAGGAGGAGGTGCAGCAGCGCGGGAATTTGAGGCGACAGACGGGATGGATTGTGGAGCAGGTCTCCCATCGAGTGTGCGAGGACCAGTATAAGGCGCTTCTTCCTGGACACTTTCGACTTCATCTTGCGCAGCTGTAACGCCTTCTTCTTGTGAAGTATAGTATTCTGAAACTGCACCACCAATATCCCAACGATTTGCGGAGAGAAATTGCTCAGCATCTCCTGGGGAAGCGCTGGTGAGTTCGCAGAACTGGGAAATAAGCTCGTCGTGATTAACACCATCGGTCATGTCGGCGTCCGCCATGTTTATGCGTTGAAGGGAAGTGAGTTTCTCCTTTGGAAAATTGAAAAGTCTGATGGGGGTCAATGGGTTGAATCAAATCAGCGAGTTTGAAAAGGTATATACTCTTGTAGTTTAAGTAGGCAACTTCAAAGCTGAGGTGTTATTTTCCCCTGGCAGAACGTAAATTTAGATATGAAGTGGCATGAACGCGAGGCTGCAGCCCAACATCATCATCATGCCCCATTTTAACTTGGCATTTGTCTAGTCACGTGAGTAGAAATGGAGTAAATTGGATGTTAAGCGACTCCAAGAAAGGGGTGTGGGTGCACTGTGGTCAGGCTATGTTATGTCTTATCCATCGTCACTCCGTCTTCAAAGAATAAAAGGCCGTCTCAACTTAGTAGCCTCACCTTTGCTGTTGAGAACTAAGATAGCCTAAAACAATTCTGATTGCCATATCCATTTGGCATAATAAGGAGGTTTGAAGATGAGCCTATCACTGGATGTCCGCAGTTACTGGGTGAAATGTATAGTCTCTTTTGCTTTTTTTTAATTCCAAAGTTGAAGTAAGCATGGGGTTTTGTCGGTTTTCAATATTCATGTGCTTTGACAGTTGCCAGAATGTCAATGGCTTCGTGAAAATGAAATTCAAGGTAGCGGAACTTCTGCCCCTACTACTCTCCATAGCTGTAAGGTAGCGGCCAAAGAGATTAATGCGGCGCGAAATCCTCAGTGGACAAAATCTGCGTCATCTTTCAGCATAGGAGATCTCTTTGTAATGTTGCTAACAAACTTGTTCGTCACTACTTGAAAACAAGCGAGCCATCTTGTCGGTTCTTGCATATGCTATCATTCGAAAACTAAATATGAACAGCACTGGGATAATCTTCAGATTACTTGACAGTCTCATCAATCATAATGCTATCAATAAGCCTCCTTAAATATAAGCCATTCAATGGAGTCATATTGTTTAGTCTTGGTTGGAAAGTCTAAAAGAGAAGGGCTGCCCCAATATGGCTGTTCTACAGTTGGAATACTTACTACTTCTTCTTTCACGCTCGGTATGGAATCCCGGGGCCATAATTTAATGGATTCATAGTGCTACGAATAGCGAAGTATCCAATCGCTTCTCTTTGTTGGATCGTAAATATAAAAGAAGACTTAAGAGAGGAACAGTCAACAACTCAAGAACTGGTGAACCTATATGTTATAGCCTCTGTAACTATTTTATAATTAATTTCAATAAAATATTGGATACTTAGTATAATGAACCACTAAACATGTCCGTGTAGTGTTTTAGAGAGAATATATCCATAAAATGCATCAAAGTTCCTTGTAGATTTATGCCTTAATCCTCAGGCATAAAAGACTCTCCTCGGATGAACATATCCCAAAGCTTCCAGCACCGAGCTCCATACTTCCCAGCTTCCTCAGTCCAAATTAAATTTCTACACTTCAAGATCCCCTCTTCTTTGCAACAAAAATAAAATTATAAAAAAGCCCACGATGTCGTCCGAAGATCGCGCGTATCCGTTGACGGAATCCTCAATCACAATCCCCTCCGACTCGGAGCAATATTCTGGGAATGATGAATCTTCCCCATCCCCGCCTTCTTCTTCGAGCTCGCCGATGATTCTCTACTCTCCGCCGACAATATGGGGCTTAATACGTGGAGCTGCTATTAATTTGCTGTTACCGTTCGTCAATGGCTTGATGCTGGGTTTTGGGGAGCTGTTTGCACATGAGGCGGCGTATAGATTGGGATGGGGTGGAACTAAGGTATGTTTATCTGAATATCCTTGGAGCTTGGAGCATTTTGCAAGGAATCGAGTAGCTAGCAGTTGCTTTAATCATACTGCAGTACTAGGTTTGACGAGATAATCCACATATAAGCTAATGCATTTGTCATAGGTCTTTCCAACATCCAGGGCATCGCATTCGGCTGGGCCAGGTATTGAGGTACGAGAGGATCCTTTAGAGAGGAGACGGAGGGAAGGAGAGCTGGACCAGTTGACAAGCTTGGAATAAGAGACGATGCTACGAAAACAACTATGATTTGAGAAAGAAAGCTGTACATTATTGTTTAAGGAAGCGAATGGTTGGGGATAGACGGACCAACAATCACACTTCGAAGAAATGCATATAGAAGTGTTACACGTATTATGAGACATTAGTAGACCACTAAAATACGAAACTCAACGGACTGCTGAGCGACAACTTCTTGTATCTTGTGTCTTTTTGTCTTGTCATGGCACCAAATACCCAAATTATGACATATCGTACCATATAGGTTATTACTCGGTGCTTTGTGAAGTCTTCAGAAACCTCTATAGGTTTTATGTCAAAGTGGAATCATAGTGGAATCATTACAATTTGTTTAGTATGAGCTTAAAGTTGCAAGTAACATTCTGAGATTCCACATGACATCCCCACAAAATCTGCGTACAGGGGTTCACGATTCCCAAAAGCTGGGCTTCAAAATATTGATGTTTTGCGACACTGCGACAACCTCAATATGATTCCTGCCAGAACACTCCGTTGGTCGAGTCAAACCATAGGCTTGGGTCGACGGCGGCTCGAGTCAAGTTCTACGAGACCAGTATGAGCCAGAATGTCCAGGAACACCGTCAATTGCTAACCTCGTAGTTTTCCTCTTCCTCTGTACACAATGGCCCCATTCGTTCCAGTCCGCTCCTATCGAAGAATGCCTCTCCAATCATGCGAACCCTACCAAGAATACAACTCTCTAAGACAACCCTTTTAATACGAAATGGCGCTGGAATACGCTTTGCTTCAACCACTCCTCTTACTACTACAACTCCAATAATTACTACACCTGCCACAAGCTCGCCTCCTATTGCAAGCCCCGAGATTGCCACCTCATTGGAAGATGTTACAGACCTATCATTCGAGCACCTCTCCAGTATGCCTGAGCATATCGGATACTTGAAGTCTCTTGGATTGGACTATGGTTGGGGACCAACCGCAATGATGGAGTGGACACTTGAGCATATACATGTATTTGCAGGAACGCCGTGGTGGCTTTCTATTGTCCTGACTGCGGTTGTTGCTCGTAGTGTATTACTGAAGGCGTATTTGGGGGCTTCCGATACATCTGCAAGAATGGCTGCCGTGAAGCACGTAACGGAGCCTCTAACCAAACAAATGAGAGAGGCGCAAAAGAATAGAAATACGGAGGCCATGATGTTAGCGAGACAAGAGATCTCTGAGATTAACAGAAAAGCTGGAATCAAGGTGTATAAAGCGTTCGTGCCAATGTTACAAGTTTTTACCGGATACGGAACTTGGAAACTTTTGAGAGGCATGTCCCTTTTGCCAGTTCCCGGATTCGAGGACGGTGGCGCGCTATGGTTTTACAATCTTGCCATACCGGATCCGTACTTTATCCTTCCACTAGGAACTGCGGCTTTGTTGCACTGGACTTTGCGAGTACGTAAAATCTGAGCAGAATTGGAAGGGTTATTGCTAACTCAGAAACAGAAAGGTGGCGAGACTGGTGCATCTACTTTGAGTGCACAAGCAACAAAGACTATTGCAATTCTTATGCCTGTCCTGTCATTTGCGTTCACTTTCTGGTTACCGGCATCTGTACAACTGTCGTTCTGCGTAACCTCGATGTTCTCCTTTTGCCAAATGACCCTCCTCCAAAACACAAAGTTTCGCGAGCGAATGGGACTATATCCTCTCCCGATTAAAAGTGCTCCTACACCAGGGCCACATAACGGTTTGCAGGTGAAGAGCCTTACCCAGGCCGAGATCGACGGTGCTTTCATGCCTCCTGTCACTCCGGTGACACCTCGCGGCCCAGGAATTAAAAACTTTGTGGCCTCCAAAATGGATCAGGGTCTAACCACAATCACATCTGTTACTCATGCCGGCAAAGACTTTGTTGGGAAAAAGAAAAAGGATATGGAGGACTTAGTAGGACATGATGAGAAGCGAGAGGCCAAGGCCTACGAGACAAAACGGAAGAGTGAGATCTTGGAGCAGAAGCAGGTGAAGTTGGCCTTGAATGCAGAGAGACGTAAACGGAGAAGCATAGAACTAAATGAAGCAACGAAGAAGAGGGCTGCAGGGAAACAGAGCCGAAAGGTGTAGAAAATCATGTATATTATACTGGCATGTGGGAATGGTCATGAATAGCCAACATCTCTGTAATATCTTGTATATATCTGCCTATTTCTCTAGAATCCTCCTGTGATCGCCTCATTCCCGCTACTGCTGCCTCCCCTATTTGTAATTGTAATTGTAATTCTAGATATCTCCGAAGGACTCCATTAAAGCTAACTTCCTGCTTAAAAATGCTTCGTGATAAATCGAATCCCGTGACTAAACTTTCTTCTATATAATGCAATTAAATGTAGTTGTTCTGGGGGATTGTAAGAAGCTCAAGAATCATGGGATATATATCTGGAATGGAACTCTATTCTCAGATTGTCCTATTGTATTCCTTCTGGTGGAAAACGTGAGCCATTCCTGATGGTCAAGGACAGAGAGCTTGATCATCATAGCCCACTAAAACATAGTTTAGTCCTCAACTAATCTCAGCATCGAGCCTCTTATTTATTAGCTAAAGAATCTCGGGTTCTCCTTTTTGGTTCCAGTTTCTGAAGTGTCTGACTACACTATAACCACATCTCGTGCACAACATTTCAAAGCAAAGGTTAGGTCAATTGAATATCTTGATACTATTGTTGTCAAAAAAGCTGATCTTTGTTATTCGGGACATATATATATTACCCTACAGAGACAATAGCGTTGCACGATAGCTCTTTCCAACTGTGGCGATAGGCCGAGTGCTCCTCCTGAGGAATATTAACCAACAAACTTCCAATTCCAAGGGGGAAAATGAATGACTCCCTGCTGTCTATTGCTAATAGTCTTGTTGTCTCATTCTAATAACAATTTGAGTATTTCGCTCCTGCTGTCAAGATTAAATGCTGGTAACGTGCTTAAGAGGAGTGGTTATACTATGGTATAAAACAGAAGAGAGGTGAACCGGTGGGTAATATGCATGTAGGGAATGGATATGTTAGTTGACTAATGAAGAATATATGATTCTCAGGATTTTATTCAAGCAACCGAATGCTTGATTGTAATCATAAACAAAGCCCAAAAGTATTAGTGGGCAACTTACTATTTCTGCTAACTGCACTGTCAGACTAAGCAATCACCTCCCAAGTGCCACGCTGCTTCGATACCTTCAACGCCATGCTTCCCTTCCAAACTTCTGGCAAAAGAGATTCACGAACCAGCAATCTCCGGATTCAATTGGCCTGTGAATTAATCAAGTAGTCTCCCCCTATACGAAGTCCATGATCATCGCCGATGGTAGATTTAGCCACAAAAGGCTCTCAATCCGTCATAGGCTGCTCTCGCACAAGAATGCCTTTCTATCGAGATGAGATTCGTCAGTTTGATATTAAAATCACGATCCAGGCAAAACCGAACCGCGACCAAACAGGCGATGATATGGTAACGCTCTTTTGCAATAATGCTTCATTAAAAACCGGCCACCTATATTAACAACCACCTTCCCCATCAAGTTTCAACAGGAACCTTACAAACAAACAAACAAACAAACCTAAGCTTTGAACCATTCTGTAACATCAAACAGTTCGCATGTAAAGCATAATAGAAAACACCAAACCGCAGGCTTGAGCTTCTTCATCGAGCTTAATCAGGGACAGGGTTTGCGATACAGTATGTTCATCCGCCTGACGATGTGAAGTTCTTGAGGCATCTGCAGTTTGAAGGGACCAGCCAAAAGTCGGCTTGGGCTTGGACCTCCATGGCCCATGATTCCATTCAATACTTGCGTTCGATAACGACCCCGTCTCCTTGGGTCTTAAGAAGACGGGTTTCGCCTCCTCTTGGTAGATTCCAGACCAGGCTACCGATACCCTTCCCGTCCACCCTGACCTGGATGTTGGATATTGGATATTGGATATTGGATATTGGATATTGGATATTCGGATTGCAGCCAAATATATCTGCATAGTGGCTCATCAGTATGGGGTGACTTCTTTTTGACAACGCTGATGCTGGCACTGACGCTGGACAGCCCGTCCGCACGAATGGCACCACCGCCATCTACCCGAAATCCCGCAACAACCACTCGTCGTGTCTGGAGAACAACACAACCCCACCGCCTTCATCGCCTTCATCTGATATGCTACTTAATAAGGTTGTTTCCAGTTTCCAATTGCCACGCCGTCGTCTCTGCGCTGCAAGGTTACCGACGGTAACTATCCAGATCGGTCAGTACTCAAATCTGCAGGACTGTAATGTCGTTGCAAATTATGTCATCTCAGTATTCCCAATGATAGGCAGATCGGCCAGACGCCAATCTTCTATCTCGAAATAAGAATGGGGCCAGCGTTTGAGGATGGAGCAGGCTGCAAGAGGATTTGCTGGAACCAATGACTGGTGGATTCACGCTCAACAGCCGTTTCAGCTTAAGGGGTAGTGATCCCCACGGTCCTGGTTTCCAGAATAACCCCTTCCAATCAACTCCAATCAGCTCGTTTCCAAATATATCGCGAGGAAGGGATATGCATCCAGTAGCAATCCCATGACCATGATTGTCCTGGGTGCGCCGAGGACGCCCGGGACGAAGTACAGTACTTCGTATTATTAACGCATCTCGCAGCGCAAACATCCACTGCAGGCAGGACAACAGCACAACGGTGGTTGTTGAAGCTTCCGCCAAAGTGGTTGGAGGAATAGCAGCCAGCAACGATCGGTGTGGTTACAACAATCACGGACGCTCTACGTACGTGGATGGAACCATGAGTATCCTATGCGCCGGTACGCCGTCGGTATTGTGCTGTACTGTATCGTATCATATCATGTACTGTACTGTACAAGTACAGAACATACATGCAGAACACAGGTATTCAGGTACGCGCTTACCCCTGAACCCCTTTCAGCCCCCTGGAGACGATCTGTCTCGGACCCCAGGACACCATCACCAATAAGTGGTTTTACGCCATTATGCCCTCCCCCTTCTCTGCCGGTCCAATCTTCCTCTGGTTCCAACTGCCCTGCACAGCGGGGTCTATTACCAGCTATTGTAAGTAAGAATGCACATCCCCATAAGGTGGATGGAATGCAGTTCTTGGCGACGACGTTGGGTTGTCTCTCGTTTGTCTTCTCTTCCTCTTTACCACATCATCAACTTCAGTTGTTTCGTCACTCTTTCCACCCTTTGCTTTTCGTCGCATTACGTTTGGTCTATCTCTGAGGACGCTGTGTGACCTTACATTCATTTCAACTAGACACTCTTTTAGAAAATACCGTGCAAGGACACGATATCAACGTTCTTTTCGTCCTAGCATTCACTCGTTCACAAAACTGGGTGCACTTGTTAGCAATTTTGAAGGCCGAGAAAGCGATAGCAACAAAGACAGCAACGCATATCGCAGCTAAAGAATTAAAAAGAAGGACGCAGGTTGCTTGACATCTTGAAGTCTTGTGCATCTTCCATTTTAGAAACCAAAGGGCTGTAGGAAGACAGTATTGCCAAGCCTGGGAATATCCTCAACTACCAAAGAGGAGAAGGATAGTGACTCGGACTTTACAGCTGCTTCGTGTTCGCCGAAATATACCCACAGGGCGTCATTTTCACGTCAACCTCTCATCCTCACAACACCACTTCGTCATACCAATCACCTGTTTTCGTCTACTCCTAGAGGGAGAGAAGATTCATTATCCAAATATCTCAGACTGCGCTACTAAGACAGTCGCAACCATGTTCTTGAACGTATACTCCCGCATGGGAATGGCGCTCGCCATTATTCTAGCTCTTGTTTCAACCTCGGATGCCTTTTGGCGAATGGAGTGCCGCTCTCGATCTGGCTTCGCTCAGATTGATCCTCTTGTGTCTTTCGGCGAAGTCTCTGAGCATATTCATGCCATTCATGGTGGCTCTGGTAAGCCTGCCCTTTTCGATCTGCCTTCATCTTCTTTCCTGTATGCGCATTACGCCTCATTAAGGTCCTGGCATATCAACTTCTTATTGCGCCTTAAGTTTTGTCATTAACTCTTTACTCTGCAGCTTTCTCCCCTACCGCTACTACCGACGATCTATTGAAGAGCGACTGCACATCGTGCTCAGTGGCCCAAGATAAATCCGCCTACTGGACTCCCGCCTTCTACTTCCAGGATGCTGCCACAGGCGAATTCGAAGTAGTAGAGCAAGTGGGTGGTATGCTTGCGTAAGTACCCTACTAGAAACGCTCGTGTTAGCTGCTAATATGTGTCAGATACTACCTACTATTTCCCAACTCTAATGATCCGTCGAAGAAGGTTAACGCTTTCCCCAAAGGATTTTCCATGATTGCTGGTGACGTGAATCAACGGAACTTTACCTACCCGGTCCCAGATGTTGAAAAGTCTTTATGGACTGGGAAGTTTGCAGATCAGAAGTTCCTTCGTCAGGCAGCTGTTGGATTTAACTGCTTGAATTATGGCGCCGCGCCAGAAGGAACTCTCTATAGACATTTCCTCCCGGATAAGGCATTCTTAGACGCAAACTGTAAGGATGGAGTTCGCGCCGAGCTCATGTTCCCTTCTTGCTGGAACGGAGAGACAAGCTCTCCAGATAAAAAGTCCCATGTCGCATATCCCTCGCAAGTCATGACTGGAGATTGCCCAAAAGAATTTCCTAAACGCCTTGTATCTATGCTTTACGAAACTATCTGGGCAACCAATAAGTTCATTGGTCGTAATGGACAATTTGTCATTTCAAACGGAGACCCAACTGGTATGTTGCGCATTGCTTATCGTCAACGTATCCTAACATACAACAGGCTATAGCTATCACGGAGATTTCGTTACGGGCTGGGATGAGGGCTTTTTGCAATCCGCTGTAGGTTTAGTCCTTCGTGTTTAATCTCCAATTAATCTAACTGCTCATAGGTCGACACTTGCACAAACCCCAGTGGTAGAATCGAGGATTGTGGATTGTTCAAAATCCAAGATTCCTCTGTTTATGACACTTGCAATATTGAAGAGCCTGTTTCTCTCAAGTCTCTGAAAGTCTCTGGCAAGTTAACACAACTTCCTGGAAACCCCCCTATCCTCAAGGGTCCAGCATATGCAGGGAACTCCAAGCCAAACAGCAACGATGCCCCCGTCGTTGAAGCAGCCCCTGTTCCTACCCTCGCGTACTCCTCAGGAGTTTCGATCTCCCCAGCAGAATCCTCAGCATACGTTCCAGGTGCCGTCTTCGCTGCCATCTCATCTTCAGCAGCTGCCGTCAATATTGCTGCTGTTGAGACTCCTGCACCAAAAGCACCAGAGCCCACTCCATCTCCACCTCCACCTCCACCTCCACCAGCACCAAAGGACACAGCCTCGTACGTCAGCACACAGTACATCACCAACGGATTTACCGTGTCGGAGATCTTTTGGGCTGAGGAGCTGATCACCGTTACTGTCCCTGTGACATCTACAGCCACAGCCGCAGCTCGTGTAAAGCGTCACGTACAGAAACACCGTCGTGGAAATTAGTTCCATCGTGACTCGGGATGATGGAGATAACATAACTTTCTTGCTTTTCAATTCTGCTCGGGCATATGGTACGAAATATCTTTCCTTCCAAGATCTGTGATTTAGGCCGGAGGATGGCAGCTTCTTTCACATAGTTAGGGTTACAAATCAAACGGTTGATTTGTGAAATTTTATTATGTTAAAAACTTGTGAAGCATTTAAATGAGTAAGTAATCAGCGTAATTGGTATATTTCGATGAATTTTTTTTTCCAATTCTGAGATTGTACCGTCTCCCCTTTGGTATAACTGGCTTTGCCAATAGCAGTAGTTCAGTCCCTTCCTAAACGCTTCATCCGTTTTAAGATATCTGAGACATCTGAGAGTTAAGTACCTACCTGCCAGTGTTGCTAGTTGCTGTGCGTTTCTTCCCTATCTCCAATAGCGTCAAAATTCCTTCCAACAGTTCTTGAATGTGTTGCTTTGTATTGTCCTCTTTCACCTATCCGATGTGTCGTACGCTGTGAGGAATTGGACCCGAGGACTAGTGAGATTGCATGTGTGACTTTATTCTTTCTTAGAGCTAGTTCGGTCCGCGAGGTTTTTGTTACATCAGAGCCCACGGTTATAGTATCATTCATGCTGCAGCCGGGTTAATGTGTATTCTAGACTTCTTTTTCGCATTCTTGTCCGTGTTTTTAGTCGCATTCGGTAGTTAGTTGTATGCTCTTCCGGCTCCGAGTATCTGTGAAGTCTAGGAGATGGATAGAAGTAGTGCTTATCGTTTTTATTTTTCTGTTTTTGGTAGTTCTATCCCATTGAGGCTGGCGGTTTTTTGCATGGGCTGAATTATTCGTTGGGAGTGTCGGATATGGTAGAGTATGTAGATTTGCATACCATCTCTGAGTACAGAGTACTGAACTCTTTCCTTCCTACTTGTAGTTTTGTTCTTCTGACCTGGAGAAATCCCAGTCAGTAGAGGACACTGACTAACCATATGTTGATTGGCACATGCTTGCTTTTTTGAAGCTCCACGATTTAAGATACGTACAACACTAACTGTATACTGTATACTGTATACTACCCAAGAGCGATAGGAAGACACCTCACGATTTCACACAATCAAGCATATTTTGGTTTGTAGAATACCCATTTCAGTATAAAAAAGAATATTTATAGCAGCAATAGAGTATGGTAACCGAAAATGTAGACGATTATCTTACTCGCAAAAAAGAATTCTTGACACTTTCAACTTTTTAATACGAATCTTTTCAAAAAGATCCCAAAGACCTGTATACCCGTACAACACACTAATACGCCATACACTCCAAAATTTCCAAGTATGTGCAAAGTCGGTTGAGCGAGTTCTTCGCTCCAAAGGCTCAACAACAGGCTCGATCAGCTCCTCAGCATTGAACAACTCGTCGAAAGAATCGTCCCACCAATATGCAGCCGATATTGGCTTGAGGTGACTGTTGGAGGTATTGTTAATAATCATACGCTGGCCTGGTTGGAAGCATGGCGCGTGTGATTAAGGTAGTTGGAGGTTCTGAAGAGCTTGGTTCGGGCTCAAATGTATGTGTCTTGCTCCATTCGAATGAGTCAACATACGAAGGCGTGGCTAATATAGCTGGGGAGCTTGGAGTTGTGCTCTCGCGCACCTTGGAATGTATGGCTCTCTCGGCCAGAGCTAGCGTG
>Ga0247734_1000203_pt1 | contig 53579 bp, 41 predicted proteins | sample UWRJL103311B2_FD_180933 | JGI IMG/M metagenome (GOLD analysis project Ga0247734, IMG submission 180933) | Plant litter microbial communities from Arlington Agricultural Research Station in Wisconsin, United States - UWRJ-L103-311B-2 | ecosystem: Environmental > Terrestrial > Plant litter >... | reverse complement strand
GACAACCAAAGCCATCTTGCTTGTCACTACCCAGACGCTCTTTACCAATACTCTGTACACAATTGCTTTGTACCAGTGTCACGCTGTGGTTGTTGCCTGTCCTCTCCTGCGATCTGCACGGTCGCAATAGTCATAGAACACCAAGTCACCGCAACCCACGCCAGCACACCGTTAAATCGCGATAGCCTCCGAAAACCGCGATCATACTACAAACCCTCCACTGGAACATACATCTTTTCATCTCGGAGGAACCAGAAGAACAAGAATAAGAAGCAGAAACAGAAGCAAGACCTCGACCTTGGAATAAGACTGCTGTTTCAGGTTTCTGGAGACCTAAATTGCCTCCTATTCGCATGTGGTAGCCAATTGAGCAGACTGCTGGTGCTCAAACACGTCGGATTTCTCAGCTCAGCTGGAGTGTCCTGTATTAATACTAGTTTTCTTTTACTTTGAGCAAACTGGCGAACCTTTGCCACAGAGACCCCTCTAGGAGTTACGTCCTTATCCGAACACACTCTAGGTGAAAAAAATATAACTGACTGGGGGATATCTGGACCGGAAAATTAAGTGAAGATGGGCCCTCAATCCGAGGGAGGCCCATCTGGCAACCAGATTACTGTACCTTTACGACCAGCTGGCGAGGGGCGCAATCACGGAGCTCAACAATACCCTGAGGATAATAGGAGATATCAGGATAGAGATGTGCACCAGGACCAGCGCTTGCCTAGACCAAATGGTGGGTTTGCTTCTGAAAACAGGTCGGGAGGATCGCCATCAGGTAGTGCAAATGGTAGAGACAGAGAAAGGGACATGGAATTACAAAAGCAGAATGGGGAACGCAACCAATCACGTACCCGAAATACTGGAAGAATGTCTACTGGACAACCTAGAGAAGTCAGAGCGTGCAAGAAATGCGGCGAGGGTTTGACTGGACAGTTCGTGCGTGCACTGGGTGGTACATACCATTTAGACTGCTTTCGGTGTGAGGTGAGTTAAGGCTTGTCTACATTCAGAAGTCCTGCAGCCTACTAACTTAACCTGTAGGATTGTGGACAGATAGTAGCTTCAAAATTCTTTCCAGTTGACAAGGAGGATGGGGACGGCCAGTATCCACTCTGTGAGACTGATTATTTTCGACGTCTGGATCTAATTTGTCACCAATGCAATGGTGCCTTGCGCGGTTCTTATATTACTGCCCTGGAGCGAAAATACCACATTGACCACTTTACATGCTCTGTATGCCCAACAGTATTTGGGGCTCAAGATAGCTACTACGAACACGACGGCCAAGTCTATTGTCATTACCACTACTCCACTCAGTTTGCACAAAGATGCAATGGATGTCAAACCGCGATTCTTAAGCAATTTGTCGAGATCTTTCGAAATGGACAAAATCAACATTGGCATCCTGAGTGCTACATGATCCACAAATTCTGGAACGTACGGCTTTCCTCTTCTCAAGATGTAACAGACACTCCACTTTTGAATGATGCTACAGATGAGGTTGAACGCAATGCGGTCCGTGATGAAGAGGAAAAAATGGAAGAGAAAGTATATAGGATTTGGAGTGTTCTTTCCACATTTGAAGAATCGTCAGCTGCCTGCATCTCTGATATGCTACTACATGTCAGCAATGGAGCCTACATGGATGGTGTATTGGTTGCAAAGAAGTTCATTGCTCACGTCGATATTCTTTTCCACTCTGCAGATACTCTAGACATAAATATGGCCAAGACCGGCTCGAAGGGTGACTTTATCTCTTCTCCAAATTTAGAACCCTTGCTCACTACCACAGGACTTTCATACTCTAGAGAGGCGAAACTGCTTTGCAAGAAGATAGTTGCATTCTTCTCTCTTCTCTCCAGCACTCAAGAGACCGGTGTTAGAAAGCTTGGAGTTACGCAGGAACTGCTTGCCTTAGTCACCGGCCTTGCCCATTATCTTAAGCTATTAATTCGAATTTGTCTCCAAGGTGCCCTCAAGGTAGAAAAGGAACAGAGAACTTCCGACGGTCTGCACCAGTTTTTGGATGATCTTGGAGATATGGAAGGCATCAAAAACGATGATAGATCATTGGAAGATACAACTGGTACTCCTGGACTATCTTCACAGAGCTCTGACCATTGTGTCGCCTGTAGGAAAGCCATTGAGGATGAATGTGCTCGGTTAGGAGATAAGAGGTGTCATCTGCCGTGTCTTGTATGCGTAAATTGCTCTGTTGAGCTCTACCAAAACATTCAGGATGTTAGGTGGAGTGAAACCGAGCAGAGGATATACTGCAACAAGTGCGATGGCCTAGCTACTGATTCCGTTGGAGGATTTGAACGGGTAACACGACTTCAACAATACATATTCCTGCTCAAGGTCGCATTGGCTAGATTGCTAGAGATCTTGAAAAAAAGTGGTGGACTTCCCCATACATCCGACGACCCGAATCTTAACGGTTACAATTCTAGCAAAGGGCATCGCCTACCAGATCAAGATGATCCCCCATTGCTGAGATCCGACACTCGCTCAAAATCTTACGGTGGTCCAGTCGATGAAAATAACTCGTCATCATATGAAAACACATTAAATGACGTTCGTCGACTGAGGAGCACACGTATGGATAAGCATTTATCATCCACTATCAAAAAAGCGCGAACTTCTAGAATTATTGATGGGCCTGAGGGTCGGAATATTGCTCCAGGTGCGGGTGCTACTGATAGCTCCAATCCACAGGATCCTGGGTTTCAAATTGTTGAAGAGCGTGACGTTAATGGTGAGTCAAGGACCGAACTTATGTTTGGACACCAAGACGCCTTGACATTAGACGATATACCTCGAATCGTGGCGGCTGAGCAAGCAAAAGAGCAACGTCCAAATGCGTATAAGCATGCCCGTCATGAGATGTTTCGAACTTCTATAACCGAGCCCAAACTCATCAATGGTCACGAGCGGAAACAGTCTAACGCGAACGGATTAGATCTTCCCCCACCTGGTGAGCCCACGTCACAGCGGCGGGAAGGAGGAAAGAGATACTTCTCTGAGTTGTCTGCCCTCGAGTACTTCATTGTGCGCCATGTTGCTGTGATTGCCATGCAACCTCTTCTGGATCCACATTTCTCGATGGAAGAGCTACTCAATCTCATCGAAACGAGGAAGCCAACATTCTGGAATAAGATGGGAAAAGCCTTCAAAAATGATGGCAAGAAGGGTGCTAAAAAGAAGGGAGTTTTTGGAGTGCCGCTGGAAGTCATCATCGATAGAGATGGCGCAGACTCTACCGATGGTATTGGTCCTGGTGCCTTGAGAATACCTGCTATTTTAGACGACGCTGTTACAACTATGCGAAAAATGGATCTCTCTGTTGAAGGAGTCTTCCGAAAGAATGGCAACATCAAAAGATTGAATGACACTGTTGCAGCTATCGACAAAGATGGCTGTGATGCTGTCGACTTCTCGAAAGAAAACGTTGTCCAGGTAGCCGCCATACTAAAGAAGTATTTACGGGACCTTCCGGATCCAATTTTGACTTTCAAGCTAAACCGACTGTTCATAGCTGCTTCAAAGATCACTGATGATGACAAACGTCGCCGCATTCTACATTTAACTTGCTGTCTTCTCCCTAAAGCTCACCGGGATTCGTTAGAAATTCTATGCTCATTCTTCAACTGGGTGGCTTCTTTCCATCAAATCGACGAGGAATCCGGCTCAAAGATGGATACCCACAACCTTGCAACTGTCATTGCCCCTAACATTCTATATTCTAACACCAAGGTCGGCCTCGGTGATGATAATTTCCTTGCGATCGAAGTCGTCCATGCCCTCATTGAGTATAATGATCAGATGTGCGAGGTAAGCTACTTTTTCTGTATTAATTAGACTAGTACATGACTAATTTCTTGCTCATCAGATTCCAGAGGATCTTCAATCAATCTTGTCTGATCCTTCACTATTCCAGAATGGGGGTGAGATTACGACGAAGGAGATTCTCAAGCGATATGGAGATCTAGGATCTATTGGTGGCCCGAAACACCAAGTCGAAACTTCAGAGGTCTCCTCCCCGGGTGGACGATCGAACAAGGATCGAGCATTAGCACCAGTGGTCACTCGAGTCGACACTGATTCCGCTCAAACCCATGCCTGGCAGAAGGAGAGTAGTGTTCGACATGTCCAGAACCCTTACCCCAACCCCCCTGGGGGCACTAATGCACAAACCGCGCCACATGATCAATGGCAAAACCCAGACTTTGAGGCTCCGTCGCCATATACGCATCGAAATGGTAGCGGTACGCCTGATAGTCAGACCGATCAACGACGGGAATACCGCAACTCCGGTTGGGGACGACCTCAGAATGGAGGATCGGTTCCTGTTAATGGGTCTGGTTAATTCACCCTTGTCCCCCCTGTTAAATAATGCATAACGACTTTCCCATCTCTTCACGCCTAGTTAAGCACCCCCAAACTCAACCCCTACACCATGTTTGCATCACACACAACACTCCGATACTCCGACATAAAAAAAATTCGTTCTATAACCTCATCACCATCAACAGACTCGATATCACGCATTCAACGACGGCGTTTATAATTCCCCACCTATCATTGGCGAGATAGGATTCTGCACATATACCAGGAGCAGGTTTTGCTCACTGGATCTCGCATTGTGGTTTATAGTTTTCAGGCAGCGTACTAGCCCTTCATTTTGAACATGGAGGCAAGGATTTTGTTGGAGTAACTTGGAGAATTGGCATTTGGGAAGTGGTTTATTTATTTACCTCTGATGCTAAATGATTGATTGAAATGGTCAACATTAACCTAACATCAGCGGAAACATGATGGCGTCTTCTCTTTCATCTGGGTGGCCCATTAGGGGATCTGAAGATAGGATTAGAATTGAACGATAATTTCAAATAACTGTTTGTTTATCATTGTTGTGCGGTGATATTCATATTCTTGTCATTTCGGAGTTCTTTCAAATGAAAGGGACATTAGTCAAAAACGACCGCGGTTTGAGGATTCAATTGCCCCAAAACCTCTTCTCACTACTATATTGCTATATTGTGCATGTAAATTGGACAACGAGTAGTGTGCTAAAATTCACATCTGGCGGGGTTTAACATCTCTGTTATCGATTCTTTGGATTAGCTACCTAGCAGTGAGTCTAAGAGAGGAGTCTATAAATGTAGGAGAAAGTAAAACGTATTTTAATTCACTACAATTGCAATTTTATGTACCACGTTACTTGGTCACGTTTATTGATTTAAAGAATTGAAATGACTCAATTCTCATTCAGCATGTAAATGCAAACTAAACCCTTGAGAGATGCCAAAGCACCAAACGAAACCCTCCAGCCATGATAAGCAGCATCAGGAAAAAGTGGAAATTAAAGTTGCAAACCCTCACTCCAGTTCAGAAATAACAAGCCCATCCCATAATCGCCCAACGTGCATGTCCTAAAGGTTTCAGGCATTGCAGAGTACTAGTATTGATACCCCGAGCCTTTTCTATCGATCCTCGGATTCCTTAGGCTACACATGCGAATTCCAGTCCCGTCATCTCAATACCCAAGGCCAACATATGGAGGAGCCACAATCATATCAGCAGTATCTGCATACCTGTCCAGTAGAAACACACCCAAAAGTTAGCGAAAATTATAACTCAAACAGATCACAGCGCAACCACCAAACGGGTCCAGAGCAACAAGACTGCGGAAGAAGGCGATGCGAGTTTCCACCTTCTTCACATATCCTTCGTCAAGAAGAGGTTACCGTACATCTGATGAGATCCGCCATCCGTCGTGGTTCGCGTCTTGGCTACGGGTGCAGTTGCGAACATGTTGCTATACATATCGGCGCGACTCATAGGATCATCAGCGTTTGCAACGTTGACGGAGCTAGCGTTACGTTGTCCGCGACGGGCCATCTTTGCGATTTTAGCCTCTCGCTTTTCTCGTGCTTTGGCATCCTTCTCCGCTTGTTTGACGCGAGCTTTGCGATCTATTTGCTCGGCCACGAGGATGGCAATTTCTTGTCGGAGGAGAATGTTTTCCGCGTACTCAGCATACTTGAGAACGATGGCGTTAGCTACCTCGAGATTGAGACCGATGCGTGCGTAGCGGGTGGTTTGGAACACCATCATATGAGTTGTCGCAGGACGGGGAATCAAAGATGAGCTACTAGCCAAGCGAGAGAGATTGGTGTTGGTATTTGCAAGATAACGACGGGGGGCAGAGCTCTAGTAGTAAGTGTGAGCTTCTTTGCATTCACAGTGTTGAAAGGAGGGCCGTTCTAATAGCAAGTGAAGAAACATATCAAGAAATCGACTGTAAGAGGGGGAAGGGAGACTTACACTGGAAGCAGTGGCACGGCTACGAAGGCTTTCGGAGGTTTGGGACGATTGGAAGGATTCGTTGTGAAAGTCGCTCATAGTTGGACTATTCATGGAGCTTTGGAGCTGAGGCGAGGAGACAGCTCTTTGCTCTCGTAGCTTCATGTCGGCAACAAGAGTAGCGGTTTGATGGACGGAGTCGAAGTGCTCAATGTTTTCGGCGAATGTGTACTCCATGGAACCATGGAGGTCCATGTTTACCTCGTTAAGTACAGATCGGAACAATCGGACCAGCTTACGGCGTGCAATGGCTTGGAGAGTAGACTATAGTAAGTCGTTAGCGAGTACTCAGGTGGAAAAGAGACACAGGTTCGCTGAACTTGAGGGGCAGGAACGTAGCTGGAAGATCTAAACTTACACTTTGACCACAGAACATGTTGATAATGGAATCAGTTTCTGGTAGTTCTCCATCCATATACAAGAACTTGAGCATCTTAGCCCGAGCTGGTAGATCAGGAATCTTCTTTCCATTTCGGCCTGAAGACATTGTTGTAATGTTGAATGGTTTGCTGTCCGAGAGTGTTAACGACTTGGTTGAGAGATGGAGGAAAGAGAGATTCTTCCTCGGAAACGAGATTTAGTTGCATCCATGGCACTAGTGTGAGATGTACCATTCACATTCACTCGGAGAGCAGTCTTTGTGGCTGATGGTGAAGGCGAAAGGCAGGGGGGTGAGTGAATAGAATCCTGGAGAGAACACAAAAGCGAAATAGAGATAGGAAATAAGTTTTTCCGGGTTATTAACACTCAACATAATATAAAGGAAGTTTCTTCACAACATGTTGTGAAGAAGAAGACTAGTTCACACTTCACTCAAGCCTGACATACCTTGAAGCTCAAAGAGTGCTCAACTTATTTTGACAAGTTACTGGAGCAAGTATAAACTATAATTGTCATTTTGTAGGCTCCTGTAAGTCTATGTTAAATATTTCTTTTAATGCAAAATTGGACTTTACACACAATTACCCAATTAACTCCATACCTTAAAATGGTGTGAAGAGCTAGTAGTGTCTATCAAATTTTGGTATATCATTTTAATCCACAACTGTTGTACATAGGCGAAGTTTTGATTCTCAGATACTAGTTAAAACTACTCTGCTAAGCATAATGGATGTTAGCCTTTAGTATTTGTTGATTCTTGACTAGAATCGTAATGTAACTAACCATACACGTAAAAAATAATAATATCAGAGTTTATGAAGTTTATGGCATTATAATAATCTCTTCGCCTTTGCCATCTATCCAACGTGCCCCGGTTCCTTTGATTTTGTTCCGGCTAGAGATGTGTAGAAAAAGGTAAACATGCTTAACTGTGATCCCCCAGCAATAAACTCTTATAAACTTGGATTCCTCATCTCTCACAGACCATAATCCCCAGCCTCCGTGACCCTTGCTGACGAAAACAGCAACATAATTCCAGAATGACCTCTTCAGTCGTTCATCCCATGCTTGGGAGTTGACCAGCCAGTAACCCCTTTCCATAGGACGGGGCTCACGAACCTGTTTTTCTACTTGGTAGAGGCTTTCCACTGGAAATTTCTCGACAAGCTGTAGAAGAGACGGTGTGATCAATTTCTCTGGAACAAGTTCTTTTTTCGATGATCTGGGTGGTGGCGGCCGGACCTCGAGGACGTCTGCCCAGATGGACGTTAGGTTTGAAGGGCTAGGAGTTGCAACTTCAGTCACTTTACTAGATGAGATCGCTGTAGCAGCTGTGGACTGGCCTTTTATTACTTGAGACTTTTCAAGGCACGGCTCATCCACATCTGGTTCCTCTGCTTGAGAGTTTACTACTCGAGATCCTTCTATTAGAGATTGCTCAATCTGAGATTGTTCCACCTGAGTGTCTGGTAACGGTGACACTCCAACTTGAGATTGCTCTCTTTGGGACCTTTCCAAGCACATTTTCTTTGAGGACTTTCCTAGATTTTCGCTAGATGTGAATGATATTGTAGCACCTAGTTCTGATGCAATAGACGGAGAGATATCTGTATAAGCATCGGGAGCTTCTTTCCTCTTCAACGGTCGAGTGCGCCCTAGAGAGATAATGTTGGAGCTTCTACTCCTCAGACTATATCTAGCATTGCCAATCTCCTTCGATGAGGATATCGATGGTACGTGGCCCAAAGCGTCGAAGAATTCTGGCTGTGTGAGATGAGACTCGCGACATGAAAACGGTACAAGGGAGCTAAAATTTTCGTCTATCTGTGTATGTTCCTGGAACACTGGATCAGCGGCTGGAGCAACTGTCAGATGCCCTAGCGTCTCCCAGACCGGTGAGGGAGAAGACAGCAGTTGATTTGCAGACGCAGGTTCGGGTTGAGAATCAGCAACGGAACTTGGTAGTTGCTGCCACGAATTCTGTGATATCGGACTGCTTCTAACGAGCAACTCCCCTCCAACTGTACCTCTGTTTTCAATGGGCGGCGTATTGAGATTCCCTTCGACACTCTGAAAGGACATCGGGGGTGAATAAGCTAGGCGGAGATCTCCTGCAAGGATCAGGTTTCTATCCTGTGTAGAAATTACAGCAGTAGAAGCAGTTTCTGGTTCGGGCTCGTCTTCCGGCCTGTACGATGCTTCTGACTCTCTTTCCTCTTGTGTAGAATGTTGCAATTCGTGCTGCAGTTGGCTAGAAGGCGCATCTGTTTGAGTATCCACCCAGTCATCTTCGTTTGTCCCGGCGCCCTCCTCACCTGTTTCTTCGCTTTGCCGCCTTTGCCATGGTATGTGGTGGTTCACAGGTTCGAAATCAAGGTATGCCTGTGCCAGGGCTCGGTATCGTACATCATCTCGACCTCTGCTGGGTGCCGTGATATGCACTAAAATCCGCACGTCTCCTTTTTCGATAGTTGCCATGCTTGCCATTTCTACTACAAGAGGTAATAATCATATTGTTTGATCCAAAATGAAAAGAAACAATGTGCATAAAGCGGGGCCAGGCTATTATTGCTGATGCAGTTGTTATGGTGTTGTTGCCTTTGGGTACTTTCTTAACGCCGAAATCGCCATTTATTGTCACGGTCTTGGCATTAATATGGGGCTTTTCCTATGGTATGGTTGGTTGCTTGTTTCAACTTGCTTGTGCAGCCTATTAGCAACACTTCTTTTACCCTACCCACTTCAATACATAATGAACGTATAGTGGAATCGTGCTTCTCTGAAGCAAGAGAGTTCTCTGCCTCAGACTCCTTTCATAGAGTTGAGTATATACTAGACTACCATATCCATATTAATTTGCCAGTCAAAGAGATCATCGCCAGAACTTTGTATCTCTTTCAAATTGTTACTAGCACCGAGGTCTATCAAGTCTTTTGCTCCTTCAAATGAGGAGAGGCTGATGAAGGTCAACATGGTTGAGGGTAACTGTGTTGCTGGAGCTGATACAAAGGTTTGACTCATGCCTGCCAAACTAGCTTACCGTTGAAACCAAAAACGAGCTAAGTCTGATTCGTGTGGAAGCCATCTTTGAACCAAAGCAAAATTATGGATAACTGGTAGCTCAATGTACAGATTCGCTAGAAACAGCAACTCCTACTCCATCATGCCTAGTGTTGTGCAGCCCCAAGTCTACCGACATTCACACAATCTTGCCTCAAAAGCAGCTGGGGGTTTTACGATTCTTTATATTTGATTCTCTACCATAGAGGAAATGGCTAACTCTTGACATTTAGTGTTTCAGCTATTCCGCGTTGCTAGAAAGCTTATTAGAATATTTCAAGAATTGTGACACCCTACGTAAATAGCTCGCCTGGCAATGACCAACCGCTACTCGAAGATTAAATCGGAATTCTGGCAATCTAAAGCGACCCCAGAATTACCTGTTCAGATATAACTCATTCTACGCTATGCGCAAAAATGAAAGACCAGAGCGGCCAGCAAAACAGATTAACACCAACGTACAAGCTCCCCCAGCTACATCCAACAATTTGGTAAAGAAGAATCGCCTAGTTATTAGGCTTAGGCATGTCTTCTTGCGGATTCTTGTCCTCTTCACTCATTTTGATCTCATTCTTATGGAAGAAATCCAATTTTGAGAATTGAATCTCTTTGTCAGACTCTTTGGTCTCAATCCATTGCTGGTACAAGAGCAAATTCTCTAGAACTTTCCTGTCTGCAGTACCGCTCAGTGCCTCCTCAATAGAAATTGAACCAACACTCTCCCATATCCCCAAACACAACTCTTGTTGTGTTGGGTGGGATGGGTCGACAGAATTAATGTCAAAGTTCTCCTTCAAGTATCTGCAAGCATTTATTGAGTTCTGAACGCGAGCCATGTGAACAGCCTTAGTATAATGCTGCTTCTCCTCCCGCATTTTCTGTTTCAGAATTTGAATCATGCTAGAAGCTTGTTCGGCGGCTTTCTCGGATTTTGCCCGATCAAGCTCAATCTTTACAAGCTCAGAATCGTTATCCATTGCATTGAAGACTGTACTATTCATGAAAATTCCTGCCATGTACATTCCGCGAAGTTTCGCCTCTCGAATGCGATAATCACCAGCCAAAGACTTGACAGCAAAATTGTTCTGCTCGAGAATTCTGTGTTGCTCATACAACTGATTTTCAATCTTCATTCGGCGGCGCTCAAAGGAGACTCGCTGAGTATCGTATTCTTGTCTTATCATCACTCGCCATTCGGCGAGCTCGAATGGCAAACTAGACATCTGAGCTTCATTGTACTCACATCCTCCACTTGCATTATGAACTTTTCGTCTATTATCACGCTGGGAGAGCTGCCGTTTTAAAGTTTCATCTTCCAATTTCTTCCGTTGTGCCTCGCGTTCGGCGGCTAGCTTTGCCTCCTTTTTGATTTTCGCTCCCTTAGTCATTAATTTCGAGCAAATTTCGTCCAGCTTCTGGTAGGACATAGCACGCGCCTTTTGGAAAGCACTCCTTGGACGATCAACTGGCTGAGGCTTTTTCGGGGTCTTGGGTAGTTCTTTTGATTTTGTAGATTCGGCGCTGTGGAACATGAATGAGAAATCAAGGCCATGGGGTTGCTGAGGTCTTTGGGGGTGTCGAGGAACATTTGGAGTAGATCCTTGAGGGCTGAAGTTCAGTCAGTAACACTCCTTTTCATACAATTTACTCTATGAATAATATTGGCCCAGGAAGACTCTTGGCCTACTTACATGCGATCTTTAGCTGCAAAAGAAGATGGAATGAATTCTGGAGCAGGCTCAAATCTCCAACTTGGAGGCCGCGTCTTCCTACGCTTTCTGCCTATCTTACCTGCCTTCAATTCTGGTTCAACTGGAATGCTTTCTGTAATATTTCCCTTCTTTTCGGTTCCTCTCGCGTCGTTCGTGTCATCCTCACCATCGTTCTGGCTTTGAGTACCTGTGGATTTATCTGGTTGATTTGCTTGACCATTGTTTCTCTTCTCTGTTTCATCCTCGCTCACAGTTTCCATCGCTGGGGCAGGTGTATTTGTATTTCTGATCTCTGATCGCTGCCAGATATGGCTCATACCTTTTGGGGCTGCCGGCTGGCTAGCAGATCTGGGGCTTCCCTCGAGATCATTTCTCGAAATATCGTCGTGCTCGTCCGAGAATATGTCGGATTGAGGAAACTCGGCATTTGACTTTCGTGGTCCTGATCTAGAAGATGTTTTGCCGCCATTTGACTCTGTGGATAGATGTGGAAGTGATGAGCCAGAGTAGTCAAAATCAATCGGGAAAGCTGATCTAGAGGGATCTGGGCGAGATTGATTATCTAGAGGTCTAGAGTTAGACTTAGATGATTCTCCGAATTCTGCAGAAACACAATCATATGCAAATGATTGCGGACCTGGGCGGGATTTGTTATCGGTAGGTATGGCGCTCGTCGTAAATAATTCTCCCGAGTCCGCAGAAGTGGAGGCATATGCAAATGATGGGGGAGTTGTGCGATATTCGTTCTCAGCAGTGTTAGCGCTCGACATGAAGGATTCGCTTGGGTCCTCAGCATTAGATCTAGTTGCTGAGGAAGGACCAGGGTAATATCTTTTATGTGAGCGTTCAAACTCAGCCCAGAAAGCCTCGCCGAAGTAAGTCTTCTCTACATTAATTTCAGACTACTCGGGTATTAGTAACTATGTTACCTTCTCAAACACGACAAACTTGTAAAATAAGCTGTTTTTAGCAAAGATCTTACCTCACTATCGTCCTCGATATCTTGATTTCTCTTATGCCAAGTGCGCATGTAGTTATCCTGCTGCGCCTTCTTCCGTCTAGCATCCATCTCCCACGCCCCTTTTCGTAACTTTACCTCCATTTCATGTCTCTTTCCTTTTTCTTGTCGTCGCAGCCCCTTGTCATATTCAGCCTTTGCCTTTGGATCTCCTAGAATTTCATAAGCAGCAGCGACTTCTTGGAATTGTGCTGTGGTATCAGTGGGTCCAGTGTTTTTGTCGGGATGATACTGTAGGCAAAGCCTATGATATGCTCTTCTTATATCCGGGACAGGAGAATCTCGAGAGAGACCGAGGACAACATAGTGACACCGCATCGTCGGGGATGTAAGCAGCACGTGCTATAGGGGCAGGTAAGGAGCAGGTTTATGGTCTATTTTGTATGTTAGCTTAAGAATTCCATGTGATCGAGTTCTACACGATTGAAAGTCTCGACCAAGTAAATGTTAGATACTCACCTATACTAAACAGCAAATGAGCAAATATAACTCAACTCTATTAATGAAGCACTGTCAAGAGTCGCAGCTATTATGAGCACCAAAGCAGGTGTCCTCAGTCAGCCTCGCGCAGCAAAGACGAAGTCGCCAGGCTAAGCTAAATCAAGGTGAATAAGTAGCCGGACGACAAAATGACGCAAAACTTTGGTTTGAGAAAGCTGAAAATTCCCCTAAAACTTATGAAGATATTCACACTGCCGAGATTCTACTACGACAAGAAGTACCCAGAATTGAGTAAGTCGTGGGCTGAATCTGCCAGTGGCCTTGTTAGGGATTGCAAGCAACCAAACATTCGAAGCCAGTAGTCCGAACATCAGGGTAAATACGCGTCGTTAAGCGAATCGCTCACGTGGTAGAGCTTTCTCTTCCGTAGATTGACCTGGTAACAGATAAAGTTTATATTCTAGTATGGTTGAGGAAATATGAGCCTAGCTAGCAGGCTTGCTCTTCGGGAAGAGATATCCTCAGAACTTATAAGTGTTGCTGGTGCCTCCAATTGTGACAATGTTGGGTAGACTTAAGCCAGAGTGTGGGCTGATATCATTACTCAGGAATATAAAAAAAGATTCTATAGGTTGATTTACTTTGTGGGAAGTCGAAGTTCATCACAGTTCCAATGCAAGCACACTTGAATTGGCCGTGGCTAATAAATCAACGTCAGTTTTGGCCAGTTCCAATCGGCCGATAGGCTAGACAACGCAAAAGTTACTGCTTTTAGTAATGGAATATCATCTTTTGTTTATTTATACCACATTACTATAATCAGGTCATTCTTGACACTCCAAATATTCTAAACTATAAAATCTCCTTTGTCTTTCGCATGCTCCGTCACAGCTACAATACCAGATAAATCATATAGCATCATATAGCAAGGCTACTCCTCCCTCGGAGTCATGTACCGCAGCACTTCCCAGAACATGAGCAAGAATCCCTTTCTATGCTCTAGGCCAGATCCCCTGTTTCGAAAATTGCCAACGCAATAAAAGGAATATGATAATCTGTAGCGTTAAGTCACCGACATCGAAAGCTTCCCAAGACCAAGTGTGTTCTAGCTGCCCAGTTCTGATCCAGAATCGACATCTTCAAAGTAAAGTAATTTCAAGTCTAACCTGATTTTTTGATAGTTAGATATTGAGTTTGTTTTTACAAAAGCTATTGTATACAAAAGTATCAATTCTGAAATATAGTTTGATATAAAGCACTATACCGCTTCCAAGTACGGAAACTGGGTCAGGTTTCATATTTACACTTCGAGAATATAAAACTCACATTTGCGGTTATGTTGAAGATATAAATGGCATATATGTTGTGCAATGTACTATTGTTGTGGATATCAAATCTCCTCACTTTACCAAGCTTTCGGCAAGCTATGGACCCACGATATTCCTCCTCCTGGCCCTGTACTGAAATATTTCTTTTTCACGGAAATTATAGTGCCTTTCTGTAAGAATACAAATTGATTTATTTGAAATTCTCACAAAATTTCTTAGCAAAACAGATTTGACCATTTAAACTGTCGATTTAAACCCCAGTCTCAATTCATTATTTCAATCTGGTCTCTGCTAGGAAGCTCGGTGAAAGCTCGCTTCACATGGGTGGGACCTTGTAGTCATTTTTTACATACCAAGTAAACCAAAAGCTTTAATGGCGGCGCCTTCCAATCCTTACGAGGCAAAGCTATACGATGCGCAACCCAGAAGTTGCGGCAAGTTTAGCGGGAGAATAACTCACCGCGAGGAACAATTATAATGTACGACCTGAAGGTGCGGAAAATTTCGCGGGGGAACAACGAACCGAGTGGAATGATTATGATTGGGCACACCGTAGAACATATTATGAGCGCGATACAAATATCTATGTGCGGACACAAATACTCTTGATTTCTAGTATCATCTCTGTTGAAAAATACTCACAACTACAAGAAAACGATTATACTCCCTCATTGAATCTACAATGGCCAGAACGTTTGAAACGCCACCAAATATGAGGGCATGGCAATATACTTCCAGCAACGGAGGCATCGAGAAAAATCTCGTAATGAATTGTACAGCTCCGCTGCCTAGGCCTCAATCAAATCAACATCTCGTCCAAGTCCTCGCTGCATCAATTAATCCTGTAGACTACAAAGGCACCGAGCATCCCTTCATCGGCTGGCTCCTCGTTCCCAAGCCCGCAACCCCAGGAAATGACTTCGCCGGCATGGTGGTTACACCTGCTGTTGGTTCACCGTATAAAGCGGGTGATCTTGTCGTTGGATGCAGTGGTGATAATCCACTTGCTGGCGGTGCCCTGAGAGAGTTTACGGTTGTGAAAGAAAAGCTCCTCTTTCCAATTCCGGAAGGAATAAGTGTTATTGACGCGGCGAGTATTCCTGTCGCTGGGATTTCTGCTTATCAAAGTATCGTTCCCAACGTGAAGAAAGGTGATAGGATCTTCCTTAATGGTGGTTCCGGCGGAACGGGGATGTTTGGGATACAAATTGCGAAAATTCTTGGATGTCATGTTACAGTGACATGTTCAACAACGAATATAAAGCTTTGTAAAAGTCTTGGAGCTGATTTCGTTATTGATTATACGAAAGGTAGCGTATTGCAGGCGTTGATGAACACTGGGGTGATGTTTGATCATGTGGTAGATTTTGTAGGATTAGATGAACAGTTGATCTGGAAATCTTATTTGTATGCCAAGCCACATGTTGTATACACAATGGTTGGAGGGATACCTGCTTTCTCGTGAGTTATTCCTAACTTGTTTGTAAATATCGGCTAATCAATCCATCTCAGCACACTCGTCAACTCCATTGCCAGAAGATTCTGGCCGAGTTTTCTAGGAGGTATGAGGAACAAATACTTTGGGTACTTCCCAGATACAAGTAGGCCTGAGAATGCTGCGCAGGTTGCGCAATGGATGGCCGAAGGAAAAATCAAACTTATAGTTGATCACAAATTCTCATTTGAGGAGGTACCTGAGGCATTTACAAGATTAAAGACATCACGGGCGAAAGGGAAGATCTTGATTGATGTGGCTTCGGAAACTTATAAGTCTTTGTGGACTGACCAATGATTATGCGAGGAAGTCGTAGATACTGCGGGATATTTTTCAATGAGATTTGACAACTGCATTTTCTTGAAAATTTATGGCACACTTGACCTTGCTGAAGAACTTGAGAAGAAGACGGAAATGGAAGAGTCAAAATAACCTAGTCGGAGGCAACAATAGATAGCTTTTATAAGCTAAATTACATGCTTTAAATTCTTTTTAGGCCCAGCAACCAAGCTGGTCTGATCGCTGTAAGTACCCCTTTAACAGTGTCTAATCTGAGTGAGAAATAGGAAGCTTTAGCTTGGCACCCACTATGAATGCATTAGCGCAATTATTTGTAGAAACATTCCAAGCATCTTGGTGAAATAAAGCACCCTAGTTCCTCAATAATAAGGATAAACTTACCCCAATTTCGTCTATAGGCCACCGTATCCACAACCGATGTTCCTCATCCAAAAGCTCATATATTTGAGACATGACGTGGGAGCTGAATCCCTCCATCCACCAGTGCATCTCTAACTTTCTTGGCACCACGCAAAAAAAGGCAAATATTGATAAAGCTTCTTGGGTACGACCTTTTAGCAGAGTCAAATATTGGTCGCTTATTTGGAAAAGCCATGCAAAAATATCACTTGCTTCGAGGGCAGTGGCGGATTGATATACGACAATATAGCAGTCTCGTAGTTCTCGTATTGCTTGGCTATATGTCTCTAACTCAGCTGGATCTGTACAATGAGCATGAATCCTGAGACCGGGTCAGCACGGTAAAATCTTAGTTGCTATTGAAGCGTGCGACGGAACTATGAGGCCCAAATATTGCCTTAAATCTGTCAAGCATAGTGACAAAATCAATTTAGTTCTCTGAAACTTCGAGATAGGCCATTTTGATCTGATTTTGAATGTGCCAGAAGACTTGATCGAGCTACACGAAACTACCGGAGCTGACAGCGCTATTGGTTTAACCACCGGGGATGCATATTGATGAAATTTCTAGTTTAGTATGACTGTGGCATGAATATCACCATGGTAGGGACATATCGACCCGCAGCGTGATATTTCAATCAACCACTTACAAGGATAAAATTTCACTTAATCTTTCGTTTTCAGCAAAGCTCTCGAAATCAAGCCTCCCTCGGACGAGTTGTCGTCTATCGCCATGCGTAAACATCGGCCCTAAAGGTCCCTTTCGGAGAGTCTCGGAGTTGGTATTAATAATGGATCGGGTACCTCGGAAAAGCGTTAGCCATTCAGCTATTCCTGAAACTTCAATAACCTGTCATTCGGTAAGTTAGTGTTGTTCTATTCATATTTGAGGATTTTATAAAGTTTGATGATACACGGAGGATAACATTTCTAGCAACGTCAGACTTCCTTGAAAGCAAACTAACCAAGAAATCGCCAGGGCGCCGCGGTGGTGCTAGATTGAACATGCAACACATCGCAGTAAAGATAAAAAGAGCAGTGCAATTGGTATCTGAGACATGCCGCAGAGCATGGGTCGCTCCAATCAGCCCGGCGTTGTGATGAGCTATTGCGTACGAGGAGTATATATCCCTTTTTTGAGGGCGATGATATGACAAATGCAGAGCGGATATAGCAAGCAAGCCTCGCATAACAAAATCATTAGAGAATGCAACCCTATACAGTCAGCTCTTGCTCTTGGTGGTGTTGAGCTTTCTCCGAGCTACATCACTTACTGCGGTACATTGACGCGCCATAATGACTTCATAGAGAGATCGTTGTGCAGCGTATTACAAGTTGTATTACAGAAGTTATGGAGAAGCTCCAAATCAACCATATTCAGATTCTGGGTTTATGTCAACGAGCTGGAAATAACAGTTTTAAGAATCATAGCTGAAAGTTTACACTCATTGACTCAACTTGTTTGACACATTTATAACCGCAAAATTGACTTCAATTCGCCTATTTGTTGGATACGTCAAACGGTCTGACACAACCGTGCGGTACTGTCAATAGAACACGCGAGAGTTATTCTCGTGCAAGCCACATGGACGTACCGGCAATGACCCATCGTTAGACGGAAGGTTTGGAAGCTCCCTGGGTAACCGTACAGGCGATAATCGTGAAGAGTACGGTAACGGATTCTCGTTCGGCGTAGAGTATTGTGGTGTATTTCCGTATGATGAGTGATAACTAGCTGTGGCCGGTCTGGTCACCGCTGTTGGGTTAGGATAATCGCATTGAGCGGAGTGTTTGATACAATTGGTGCAAGCTGGCACTCTCTCATCGCACTGTTTGTTGACTTGTCAATGCAAGGGGCTCCATAAAAGTGTCGGATTCGCACGTATTCGGATATGCCAGATTGAATTGAAGCTTCGGCATCTTGGTGGGGACATATATATACCTTCACTTTTCTTGATTTGCATCTCTTGCAGCCGTTCCTTGATTTCTTATGTGGCCGCCTCGAACAAGCCTCTCCCTCCATAATATCGTCTCCCAACCACTCAAGCTACGTTGGCATCGAGGTCTTGGGGGGTCAACGGACGTTGTCTTAGCGTTCTCTGCTCCGTCTACCGACGTTATCGCTGGTACCGAATACGAGTCCGGGAACTGGCGAGAAAGGCTGACGATGAAAAATGCGTGCACAAACAGCCACAACCTTATATTCAAGGCCTCGAAGGATTTGGTGTTGTCAAAGTCATGCGCAAATAGAATTAGGGATTCTGTGACATCAGGTGCTCGTTTTGTTGGCTGCTGATGTTTTTCGTTGTCGTCGTCGTCGTTTGGGTTCCGAGTCGTCCATAACGGACTAGCGGGATATGCCAGCATGTCCCGTGATCCATGTCTGTTGTCTTCTTCCCTTTCTCGAAACTCTGTTTGCTTATCTAATGGTGAGCTGTCACCAATAAACATGAAATGAGATCGTAAACTTAAATTTTCAACAGTCTTTGGACAAATCTCTCTTCAAGTTTTACCCTTCCCCCTTCCTCTAGGTAAGGTCAGAAAGTAAGAGGAGCTGCGTGATTCTCAGCTTCAAATGGCCGCGCACCACTACGACTATTCAGGTGAAGGAGTGTTTCCGAGGGAGCAACTAACAATTTTCCATCAATACCAAAGTACTTCTAATACTCGCATGTCCGATTGATCACCAGTTTTCTTACACCTATGAGGTTAGAACACACTAGTGATATAGAAAAATCTAAAACGACTCTGAGTTTACATCAAACCGAGCAACTCACCAAAGGGCTGGGGGGATACACGGTAGGCACTGCATTCATGTACAAACGCACATGAGCGCTAACTATGGCTTCTTCAGCGAGCGAATAAGAAATGGGTGATTGACGTGTTCATTTGTAAAGGGGGAAATTATGTGAGGAAGCTTAAATCGAACCTTGTACTACACAGTGATAAAGGCGCTCTTTTCCCCTTGCATATTTGGCCTACACCTGTCTTCTCAATAAATCGATTACCTGTCATTCGTGTCATATACATCTTTCATTGAATCAAACATCCAAGACCGTTTATCATTCAAATTTACCTGTCGCATACTAGAAATTCTGAAAGTCGAAAGCTTCTATAACTGAGTAAGCTTTCCAATACGACTCTATTGTGATTTCAATTTATTACACGTATTCTAACTCATTTTTTCCATAGATCTTCAAAATCTACAGTAAGATTTCATTTATCTTACACTACCTCGTTTTAGCTGGCTGCCCGCGACAAGAAGACTCCTAGCCAAAATGTCCGAAGAACAGGAAAAATATAACTACTATCGTTATGATCCTTCGGTAGCAGCTGCATCAGTGTTTGCAGCTTTGTTTGGCCTCTCAAGTCTCTTTCACTGTTTCCAACTCTTTCGAACGCGGACATGGTATTTCATTCCATTTATGATCGGGGGATTATGTAAGGAGATTCGAAGTCCTTCCAGCACGCACAAATCTAATAGATACAGTTGAGCTTGTCGGCTATATCTCACGTGTCATTTCCAGCGCCCAAACTCCCGACTGGACTTTGACACCATATATCATGCAAAGTCTGTTGATCCTCCTCGCGCCAGCATTATTCGCAGCATCCATTTACATGATACTGGGCCGTGTCATCCGAATCACTGACGGAGAGGCGTCTTCAATCATCCGGTCAACATGGCTCACGAAGATCTTTGTCAGTGGTGACATACTTTCCTTCCTTACTCAGGCAAGTGGTGGTGGTATTCTCGCAGACACCAAAGACCCAGACAAAGCCAAGATGGGAGAAAACATCGTCCTCGCTGGATTGGGAATTCAGATCCTGTTTTTTGGATTCTTCTCTATCAGCGCAGGTATCTTCCATTACCGTATTCGAGCTTTCCCTACCACGGCTTCGAGCACTCTGGCCGTCCCATGGGAACGTCAGCTCTATACTATTTATGGAGCTTCTGCACTGATTATGATCAGATCTCTGTTCCGTGTGGCGGAGTATGTAACCGGAAACGAAGGAGCTCTGATGTCAACTGAGGTGTATCTGTATATCTTCGATTCTGTTCTCATGATTCTCGCGATGGTCTTGTTCAATATCTCTCATCCTAGTAAGGTGGTCAGCAAGAAGGGCTCGGGTCAACGAGTACACAGTTTAGACATGAGTGATGGTTATGCTCTGCAGGAGCAGCCGGACTATAGTCTTGGACATAGATGAATGTCACACAGCCCTGAACTCTAACAATTAGTGAAAGGAAGAATTTTCTTGCCTTTTGGAGTTCGGGACAGAAGAGATCTAATGGCCTTTTAACAACCAGGGATATCCGCCCTACTTCAAGATACAAAGCTGAATCATCAGATGTACCTGGATCATAGGTCACTGGAAACTGGCGTGTAACAACATTGAAAATTACTTCAGTATAGAACCTTCAGTCGTATATTTGCATAATCTCTCATGTGAAAACATCCACGTGCCACTTATTTGTCTATCGGTATTCCGCATTCCAGAACTTGAAGTTGTGTTCGTTCTCCCATGGTCATATCTACAGACATACTTCTAAATATTTATATTTCTCTTCGCTATGCTTTAAAGCGTCTGCTGAAACTTTCATTATTGTTCTCTATTCAAGGTCCGAGATGTTCGTCTGGCACAATCTCAGTGAACTAGGTCGACACCGATACTTCCTGATCGACTGTTCCTTTAGAGCCTGATGCTCACCCTCCGTGATTGCTTTTTGGGATATCTGAAACCCAAGATGAGAGTAGCGGATTTTGTCAAATTTTGTGAGCTTTCGCCCTGTAAGCTGGAGCCTTTCCCCTTGCTCCAAAGGAGCGATTGACTTCCACGTTCTACGAGGTGGCTGATACTGACCTTCCTGCCAGATCCGCCGAGTGTTCCAACAGAAAAGATAATCTTGCCAGACACCTGTGCTAGGAACGATCCAGCCATGTGGAGTATCTTCGCGGTACCCTACAATTTCCTTGTCGCCCGAACCTAGATCTTTCACCTCTTCTTCAAGACAACTCCCATTCTGGTAATTGAAGGCTTCCCCAGTGGTGGAACTAGATCTATCACACTCTTCTTCTCCATCGTTTCCATCGCCCTCCTGCCACACAAAGTTAAATTTGGACGTGCTGTAATTAGGATTTGATTCGTCTTCGCCCGTTGTGCTGTCAAGATGTTGCTGTGTTGTATACACCTCCTCAATTAACTTTACGTCATCCACTTCGTTAAAATCTTCGTGGTAGTCAAAATCGGAAGCCGTGTGTTTAACGGAAATTGTCAACGCATCTCTATCCGATGTGTTAGAAGGAAGGTTTTCTCCACCAGCCATCAGTGAGCCACGGTTATGGCTGAAATACCGGAACTCGATCCATCGGTCATCGTCTACCCAGACAATTTCTGGACTGTTTATATCGTAATTCTGAAATCCGGCCATTTCCGTGCCTTCTGAAGCTGAGTCTGAGGCTCCATATGAAACATGTTGTGTCATGGCATTCATTGTGTTGGTTGGGTCCAAGAACAAATGGTCTTCCGAAATTTGGGAAAGCAATATGGAGACTAGCTTGACTAGTTCTCTATGGTCCGTAGGTACAGCTAAGAGTATACCTGAGTTTCGTGTGAAGCCTTTGATTCTGCCTCTGGACAGATTTGGTGTTCAATTTGTGTTGTTCAGAAATTGAAGTTTGGTTTTTATATGTACTTAGAACTGATTCTAATTCGGACTGAGCATGTGTTTGTCACGAGACCCTCTGTAATAGCGGTTCCATGCAAGTGAATTTGGTGAGCTAATCCCAGCTATGGTGAATTATACTAAAAGCTGGTACGCCTTGCCCATTCAGGCAAGACACGGTCATTGTTAAAAAGAAATCTCAAAGGTACGTCCGAAAAGTGCCATATATCACCCTCTGTCTGATATTCTTTTCCAAAATTAGCTGTAGTACAGTACAAACAGCAAGCTAGAACCGTTGGAGATAAGAGCCAGTATCTCATGCATGATTCACGAAACGCTTAATACCACTGATGCGAGAAACACATGAATCAAACCAGGAATGAAATAGTAAAGTTAATTGGGGATAATAGTCAAGTTGGTAGAATATCAAAGCTAAAACGGTGTACGGTGTATGGGATAGAGCCATTAATTCATTGAAGTTCTAGATTACGATAGTGTAAGTGAAGGTTTGTGTCTTGCTTTCGATATCAATTTATTTCGTCTAGTTTCATCCAACCGTAGAGGATCATGTCTTGCAATTTGGACTGAGTTATCTTTAACTCGATCTGGTCAGAATTCATCAATATGCTCGCTGAAATGAATAACCTCTCCACTTATTATACCTATCCTCTCATAGCCACAAAATGCGAGTAGTACAATGTATATGTGGTGAAACATCAGAATTTCCTGTCTAAAGATTTCGGAATGGGAATCCACGACATTCGTAAACGGCTATGTCTCTTAACCCTATGCTTCCCTAGAACCTTGTGTGCACGTAAAGTAGCCTCCCCAACACCTTCTGCCGTCAATATAGGAAGTACAATATGTCCATTGATCTTGATAAAGTCATCTTCGTAGGGTGAAGTGGAGTCTTGTCGTGTGCTACTACGCTCGGAGTATGAGCTTGTAGCTAGGCTTGAATCACGAGATCGGTTTTCGATATTGAGACCTGGTGGATATACCGGTGTTGATGAAGAGGCATATGTGCTTGATCGGTTGTGGAAAGAATAGTTGCTGAATTGGGGGGGTTGCATATGAGCCACGGATTCGACCGATTCCGGAGCTTCCTGCTGATATTGGCTTTGAGGTCGAACCAACTCTCCACCATCGTCCTCATGTCGCTTTTCCAAGTCTTCAAGGTCCTCGAGACACACATCCTCCATCTCTTCATCAGTAACTGTGTCGTCGTCACTGAAATCCTCAAATGGATTAATATGCTCTTGGGTTCCCCTTGTCTCTGCATGGCCCATCGCTCTATTATGGCTGCAGCCTCCTTGAAACTCCTCATCTTCACCAAAAGTAGCAACGCCAGCAGATCTGGCCATTTGGTTGTCATTTGCATTTTCCACAGTTTCCCTGACCTCCTGGTCCACAATTTCGGCATAATTTTGAGAATTGTTTGTGTCAACTCTTTCTCCTCCTCGGCCATACATTAAACGTGCTCCACTCGTGAACTCAGTATTACCACTGTTGTCATCGTCCTTCCCAGCGCTCTTTTCTCCGCCTGAGTCACCAAGACCAACATCAACAAAATTGACCTTTGTTTGTTTCTCCATTTGCCCAAGATCTATAACGAGATCTTCAATCTGCCGAACTCTGGTTTTATATTTGTATTCGGATATCCGTCTAGTTGATTTGTGTTTGTGTACTCAATTATTTTTAGTTGTGAAGGTTCGGTCTGGTCGCGTCTAGAATCTTGCCGTTGATAAAGCCCAATGCTAAGCGAATAAATTGGTGAATCTAGTAATTTATTCTTACCAGAAGTGAACATGTCAATAAGTTACAAATTGAATATTGAAACCCTGTTAAAGTAACCCTATTCTTTGTTTGGCAGTTAGCTTGCAGTGTTTATATACAGCATTACAGGTTTGGAAAAAGTTTAACACAGAGATTACAGTATGCAATGTCGTACCACTGGGAATAAGATTGGCGGATCTTGCTTGACTTTACTTCTTTAGTTATTTAGTTGCTGCGCTGAGACTGGACAATATACTTGATTTGAGAACTCTTTAATTTAATTCAGCCCAAAGTGATGCTCATATTTATCATCTTTGTCACATTAATAGCTTTTAACACTTCTTTCTTTTCCCTCTCTTTTCCTTTGTGGACACGCAAAATAGACTTGAATTCTATCACATATGTTCAATTATCATCCTAACAAAACACATGAAATTTAAATATACACAAACGAAAGCTTGAGGTATGTTGTGTGGAGGCACATGTTGATTCTACACGTAAATCTTGATAAAATATTATTATTTGTGCCCACTTATCCTTGCTGAAGCTATCCATGATCTATACTAGTGTAATAGCGGTACACGAAACTTGTCCTAACGAATCAATGGCTATTATATATATAACAATGAAGCTGATGTGATATCTTACATAGAACTCGTCTTGGGCTTTGTGACAAGGCTTGCAGGTTCTCAGAGGTCGGTGTTCAGCAAACTTCTATAATTTCTCGTATTGGTAGATAATCTAATGAGGGTTGTAACTTATTTAGAGTCTCCTATATTAATTTTTCTTCTACTTTCCAGTGGTAAATCCATGCCGTCTTTTTTGGCTTATTAAGGGCAATTCTAACTGCTGTCTAATTAAATTTCAGTAGCCCGAACTCCCAGCTCTATCCCAATTGCCACTCGATTAATGATTTATCTCACTATGGTACAGAATGGACTCAAGCCCTTGAAGTATGTTGGTCCATTTGACACTAATGAACGGATCTATATGAAATACTAAAATACTAAAATCCTAAAGCTTGTCTTGACTTGGCTTGGTTATATGCCAAACCCATATAGGGGCTTTAGCGAACAGCCATGGGTTTGTCTTGGCGACAAGATTTCTGGCGTGACATCATCCATATTGCAGGACAACAAAAGTTTAGGATGGGAAGTCAACGAAGTGGCCCCATTCTGTAGAGTGGTATTCTCAATGCTGGAAGAAATGTCCGATATGTCACAAGCAACAAAAGAAGTCCTGTTGCAGGTCAGAAAGATGGTCCCTCCCATGCTGGAGAAGTTCCACAAAGGTAGACCCCGCCATATTGGCCATCACGTCAGGCATCACTAATGGAATAGGCCAAATGGGACGAGTTGCGGTCATTGGTGGTAGTGAGGATTATACAGGTGCCCCATACTTCTCTGCGATGGCCAGCGCACGTCTTGGTGCCGATATGGTATGTTCATGGATGCCCTCATTTGGAAACCGTCTAATAATTTACAGAGTCATGTTATTTGCGAACCCCAAGCTGCGGCAGTGATCAAGACTTATTCCCCAAACCTTATGGTGCATCCATTGATGCGGCAATCCTCACACGTTAGTAGCCAGGAATCTTCTTCATCGATCGCAAAAAATATTATAGATATGCTCCCTCGACTACATGTTTTGGTAATAGGACCTGGCCTCGGACGCGACGAATTGATGCAGGACACATGTGCAAAGGTCATTGAAGCTGCTCGAAAAGAAAACATGCCATTTATTCTTGACGCCGATGGGTTAAATCTTGCTCAGACTCGGCCAGAGCTTGTGCAAGGATATCGGGAATGCATATTAACACCCAATGTGGTGGAGTTTGGCCGGCTCTGTAAAAGTAAGGGAATTGATGTTTCTAATCTCGAGGAAGGAAAACGGGCAGCAAAGCTATCGGAGGCATTTGGAGGAGTCACAATCATTCAAAAAGGGTCAAAAGACTACATATCAAACGGAGATAAGACATTTGTTAGTGACATCAAGGGAGGGCTAAAGAGAAGTGGTGGACAGGGTGATACTTTGACTGGTACCTTAGCTACTTTTCTAGGCTGGAGGAAGGCTTATTTGGATAAGCTGTGGGATCATGAAGGGGATTTAGATTCTGTTGAATTGCTAGCTTTGGCTGCTTTCGGCGGAAGTGCTCTAACGAGAGTATGTCCCCCCATTCTTTTCCTAGATTGCGCTTATAGTCTACTTAGGAATGCTCAAGACTGGCTTTTGCAAAAAAAGGCCGGAGCTTACAGGCAAGTGATCTAACCGACGAGGTCCACGTTGCATTTCTCAATCTATTTGATGAGCCTGCTGCAAAATTGTAATTGCAGACTTAACTCACTAGAGAAATCGAAATAAGGTCTGTGTCCGGAGGATACCCCATATCTTAAAACAAAACATCCAGCTTGCACATTGAGATAGAGGTTTCTGAAGCGTGAATTAATAGTGTAGGAGTAGTTGGTAAGTTATTTTAGCGTCTCTAGACTTAGTAAGCATATTTTCTTTGTTTAAATTAAATTCCATTGGCCTTCATGTTTCTGGGCTTCTTGTTTGTGTTGTAATTTAGCAGTGGATAGTGAATAATGTGATCATGCACTGTTTTGACTTTCAGTAGTTCATGTGAAAGAAACGCGACAAAGATTAGGAAAATCAAAAAAAGAAAATCTAGACTTCTACGATAGAGCTTACCCAGACCGAGTTATCTATTCCCCAAAGATTCTCTCTTGATTTCAGGTATGAGACTGTACAGGCACACAAAATGAACAATACTGCAGACATGGAATAAAACCCACAGAAATATATTAAACATAACCATTAACAACACTTTGACAACCAAACTTTCAATATGGCGCTCCCTCGTCTACGTTTTGATTCAGACCCCTGGGTCCCTGATCACGAAAAATGTCGTACATTAGAGAAGCTTTGGGTATGTAAACATGTGACCAATGATCATGTTGAGTGCAAGATGCACAACAAGAAGTCTAAAATAAGGGTGCTAAGAATGTTACTCCAATATGAGCCAAAGCATGTGTACTGGCCCATATGTGACACGCAAAATCGTGTAGTATCAAGTATTCAGATCGACAATTGCCCAAAATGTAATAATGATGGGAACGTAGTTTCTTGGCCTGAGAGAAAGAAAGCAAAGGCTGACAGAGCGGCGGAAGAAGAAAGAAACCTGGAAAGGATGATATTCTGTTGTTCTTGGTGTCAAAAGATACCCAATATTGCTGCACAGACTATTGATGTCAATGGCGGTTATTGTTGTTGGCGCGGAAGAGAGGAGCATCGGAACAGAGGGGGTATATCGGACGGACCGTGGCACAGGGAGTATACCTTTCAGCATGAGGCGCCTAAAATGCCAGATAGCAATCGAAAAGCCACAGAGCCCAGAATGAATCGTGCTCGAAAAATGCTAGAGAAAGGTGAGGTCCAGAGAAGACTACTGCTTATTACAGAGATCCCTAAAGACCACCCCAATAAAGAGCCACTGCAAAGTATTGCCCGTGATCTTACGGAAGCCTTGAAAGATTTCAAAGTTGGACCACCAACTTGGCAGGATCTACAGTGGCTGCAATCTAAGCTGCAGCTTGCTACTAAACTTGTACAGCCTTGCAAAAAGGACAGAGCCAACTTTTATCCAAATACCCTCACGGAAGATGATTCTAATGACGTTTCATCTCCTCTTAAAACAGGTTTCATTACACGTACTTTGAAGCTGGGATGGCGCTGACAGAAGAAACTCTTGAAGTTAGCACTGGTCACCGAGAATTTGAAGCTCTGCATTGTATTGAGATCGAGGTACTTCGCCGGACAGTATCGTTCAACCAAAGGCAGGTATCAGCCGCCAGTGATTGAATTCGAGTTAGTCACCAGGTGAAAAGTGTTTTATATCTTAGTTAAAACACATCTAACCAACGACAGTCTCGCCTTTTTCGATGGTACTCATCTGAAGAAGTTAAAACTGTACTGCAACCTGGCTAATGAATTACAGAGAATACTTCACTCATACATAGAACATTGAATGATGCCAAAAGTATAGGATACTAGATTTCTAGGCAGCTACCAAGCAACCTGAAGAAACGCTTGGAACAGAATGAAATATTTACTAAACAGTGTTTTTAAACCTTTGATTTAGTGAGCCTGTAATTTGGAGTGATGGGTTATAGTAAGTTTGTGTAAGAGATATGGTTTGATGTGTATTACTGTGCACTTATTGTTTAATTTGGTCGATATCTTCAGGATAGAAATTTCAGAGCACTGCTTCATTATATATGAAGCTAATTTCCTTTACAATATCAACCGCCCCTTAAATCTCGAGAGATATGTCATATGTCTTAGCTAGTTTGTCATGTTCTTGCGAAGTTTAAAATCCCCAATTTAAAATTTCAGAGCCTATCCAACAAAGATATATGTACAGATGTGTTCCTAGGTGTTTATATAGGCTTTTGGCAATTTAGATTGCCGTGAACAGCTAGCTGCCTGAACAACGTTCGCCACGATATCTACACTACAAAATAACTCTCTTAATTCCAACTCTCAAACCCCTAGTCTTGTGGACTCCAACAAAGTCCAACCTCAGAGCAGCAAAAGTCCTAGCAAATCTCGACAATGTGCAAGACAAGAGTCATTCTCCACCTTTCCTGCAGGCACAAATCTACTGAGGGTAATCCGATCGATTCTTGCCAATTGCGGCGAGCTTACAATAGTATGCCTACCTGGCTTAGAAAAATCACCAAGAGAAAAGACTGTCTGGTAGAGATAACATGTCCCCAAGAAGGTTTCTGTCCTAACTGCAAACTAGAGACCTTGAAAGAGTCCGAGCGACATGATTCCCAGACTGGACAAGGAGAAGAGCAAGAGAATGATTTCGTCTTACGGTCTAATATTGGACTGGCATTGACTTGCGACCATTCTGCTCACCCCCGTAATGAATGTCCTGATGATACAGAGGTTGTTAGACAAGGATTATTAGATAAAGTGGGAGTTATCAAGAAGAAGCCTGGAACATACAGACTTCGGGAAGCCTATATGAATGGGGATGGTTCGGGCTCTCCTTTCGAACCCCCATTTTCCATAACTAACAATGCACATTCCGATGCTGGCATTACTACCACTTTCTTCAACATAGACTGGCTTTTGGTGGGCCAAGCTCAACATACGGATAACGAGGGTGGCGAATACCCTGAGAGATTTGCGCTGCCTAGTTTTGAAGATAGTATTGAAGCCAATGATCGTGGGGAGCCTGAAAATAATCGGGAGGATAGTGAAGGCTTATTAAAGAGTAGGAATGACGGAGCACGAATCCTTAACGCTTTACGCGTTGACGAGAAAGATGCAGCCACGAACGATGATTCATTACGAAGTGCGGATTTGATTTTCACCCCGAATGAAGCCGACTTGGAGGAGGTCCAGAGTGCATTTCCATCCTTGACCTTGCAGTCAGCGGCCCCCCCTTTCAACAGACCTTCTACCCCCATCTGGCCTAATAAGGTTAATGGTAACAAGTCGAACAATGCAGAGTCATTCTATAGTGCTGTGTCAACCATGGACGCTCTTTCCCCCGTCCGCGAAATGCCCATCGTGGTAGATGCAAAACCACGAGAAAATGTGGAGGAAATGATGAATGCTATCCTAAGAACTGACGAGCATGTTGAGAAAGAGGACGACAATCGACATGTTCGCGAAAAACATGTGGTCTCGGTTTCCCAACATCCCTCAACCGTACTCACTGGAAGCAAATTTTGGCTGGGAAACCTATCTGACCCATTTGAACTCGTCAGAACTGAAGAAAACACTACCGGAGACAGAAATGGGACTAGAATTCCACTACCTAGCTCGTTGTCGTTTGCTCAAAGCAATGATCCGCATGAGCGGTTCTTTACTTCTCACACTGGGAAAGCCGAAGGAAAGGTCTCCGCCGCTGATGATACACGAGGCAGTATTTCTCTCCATCATTCGACCTCATTAGTTTCCGTTGACGGCGGCGTTTTGCTCGAATACCCCTTCAACTCTGCATCTCTTGGGAGCAAATCACAAACTAGTGAGTCCACAAGTGGTGTCCTGGGTCTGGGCCATAAACTTTCTTCAGCTGTTCCAAACACTTCCAAAAGCATCTTTGATACTCCCGGCAAGCGACCCTTTGGCGATATACTTGCAGTCAACAGACCTCCACTGAGAAGTGCATACCGTCTCCCCAGAGTCTCGTCGCTAGATGATCCGTTCATGTCACCTCGCCGACGAACTCGACGCCCCACGCATCGTCCCTACGGCTTTTGAAGAGCCGTTGTATTTCACAACAGATGTTTGGCGCGAAAATGGGTATGAGAAAAGAAAACGAACTTATGAACTTATGAACGAAACGAACTTGGTTTCATTAAATCATGGTGTTTGGGGAGCCACAAGGCGATTGCGGCAAAATTATTTGTATTATATGGGAGGTCACTCTATCGGCATCTGGAAACCCTAAAAACGTCGTAGGCAAACTATGAAAAGGTAACACATTCGGCGTCAATTGGCCTATTTTGATTTTGTGGAGCAAACATAGGTACTTTAGCAGTGGATACTTTCAGGTAAATGGGAATGGAAAACCTGACGAAAAATATGCAAATCCAATCTTTAGAATTAACCATGGTGAATGTGATGTGACATTTGGAATGAATACCAAGAGGACTTTCTCCACTCCCCCTATTCAAAGGCTTGCAAAAATCTATCTGACACAAGTATGGAATTAATCATGTGAGAAACTTAGATACTGATGGGTAATGTCTTCACTTTAGCACCTGCTAGCGTGCTCAATAAGCCAAAAAAAAATCTATAACAACTGATGTTTACAGTGTGAAATGGGATGTGAATGTTTTGGGGTCTAAGCATTGGGTTGTTGGAATTCGTTACCAATATGGAGCAATTTCAAAGTAGATTAAAGTAGATTAATAAAGCGCGGTTGGATTATCGAGAACCTTTATGTAGACTTAGCTCGCTACAACTCACTAAATATCTTGCTAATTTGTGTCGAAGAAATCTAAGACCGTCACCATATTTAACAACTTGGTCACAAACTCAGACGACTCCAGATTGATGGTTGCATTGGTAAATGCAATCACATTCTCTAGCTACGAGGTATGTCAAGTGACTCGAGATACTTCTAGAGTTCCGCATACACAACTGAGACCAAATTTGTGATCCGTAGAATGTTGAAGATAAAACACACATTTCTGCACAATCAACGCCTAATTTTGCACATCGCTGGTAAAATTATGAATGGACATAGACATGCCTCGAATTTATACAATGTATATGGAGGTATGCTCCTGTCAAGGACCTAAACACAGAGAAATGTTGGCAAGGTTGTGTGGTAAGGTAATGGTTTTGGTTTTAAAACCAGATATCCCCGAAAATGTAGCGCCTCACACCCAGCCTATGCAAAACGCTAACTTTGAAAAACTTGCTGCATCTTCTCTAATGAAACACACCAAGAGCAACATAGAGGCGTATCGATCTTGGCCGTAACCCTCTGGTATCCCGCTGGTATCCCCAGCTTTCGCGCGCTTCTTTGCATGATATGCTTATTTCGCCTTGCCATTCTTTGCTTGTACCTCTGCGTGGTGCTTCTTTAGCTCTTTCTCAATAGACTCGTTGACTCTTTTTTGTAATTCGGGGCGATATCCAGCTTTGAATAGAAGCTCCATGAAAACGAAGAAGGGGGCAAGCACCAAAGCTTGCAGGAGATTGTCTAGCAATGCCGGCGCCCGGCCCTCATAGACACCATGGCCAATGAATTGTGCAATCCATGCCACAACATGAATGGCAGTTGCATTGATATTGGTGGTGTGGGAGCTTCCCGCGGTGAGGTGATTTGCGTATGCAGTCCAAGCCATGATAATAGGTAACAGCAGCGATCCTGCTACCGGCTCGAGGAGCAAGTAGAACCCGGAGTACATTATGGCGCCAATCGTTCCGAGATTAAGGGGAAGGTTTGGAACCTCCAGCCAGGCAGGTAGAGGAATCAGCGTTGGGCTATTTGTTGCCTTAAAAAACATTAGCCTGGATATTGGAGGAATTGTCATTGAGATATTTTACAAGCAAAAGGCCGGTTGCCAGAAGCAGCGGAATACATGTCATATGGATGGCGACATTGGTAGGGTTGTGATGATATGCTCCGTACTGTTTATTCATTAGTCGTCAGCCGCTGAGCGCTCGCAACAAAACCGATGCTGGGCGCTACTCACGAAGGTAAGCTGCTTTTCCAGATTGAGAGACATCCTGTCAAATGGTGGATAGTTGGCACAGTCGTCTGGAAAGGCGTATATATAGGAGGTGGGCTGATGGGAAGTCGTGTGTCCTCCACCAGGTGGGGTCCTGTGGCGATGGTGCTGTACGGTTATGGGGCGTAACCTATTGGGATATCACAGTATTGACGATTTCGCCGTATAATCATCCCTCTACGACGAGCCAACGCAGATAATATAAGGGCAAACCGGGCAGCGGAGGGTGAGATAGAAGAAGAAACGTGAGGGATCGGAGAGGAGGTGAGGTTACGAGAGCGACGACGTGTTGATTGTCGCAGAAACGCAGCGTAGAGTTTCCGAGGTGGCCGAAAGCAGACACCACACCAGCAGACAGCACACTACGGAGTACATACTGTAGTGCGAACCCTTGTCTGCCCCCTTTCTACTAGTGCTCAGGCCTACGCTAATATACGCGTATATTTCAGACCTAACAATCGAAAGTTATCCTGTGATTCTTGGCATTGAAACGACAAAGGCATTCCTCTCCTCGACGACCTTTGCGCCGCGTCCAGAGCCCTCGTCGATCGCCAATACCCAGCTTCGGCAGCCTTTGCGCACACTCTGTAACGATCCCCAGAGCAGTGCCATTGCGTTTTTAGTTCTCTGCGACAGCCATTCTTTAGAGAAAAGCGTACGTTCTGTGTGCTAACCCAGCGCTTTATTGCGTATTGGGCTGATGTGTCCAGAGCTCCTTAGTGATCGGTCGCATTACGGTATATCTACAGGTTTTAGAATAAATAGTTGGCGCCGGGAGAAGGGCATTCATCTGGGCGTGAGGGTTTTTTAGATACAGCTGGCAGCAGCGTGGGCCTGGAACAGTTCGCTCACACCACACACGCGCTTCCAGTGTACGCGCTTTTTTCGTCTCTATTCCCATAACTCTTAGTTTGGTCGTCACGACTAGTTCGTCCAGCACGGTCTTGGCTCGAAGCTTGAGGACTGCTGCACCAGTATCAGATTATAGACTTACTTTAGGACGTCGTCCTCAGCAACTATCGAAACAGCCCCCTGCTACACACAGCCGACAAGATGTTCTTCCTCTACAGCCTTGAGCGCCAGGTCACTCTGCACCCCTCTTATTTTGGGCGGAATATGCATGAATTGGTCACAGGCAAGCTAATGAAAGATGTGGAGGGCACTTGCACTGGTCGCTATTATATTATATCAATATTGGACACCTTCCAGATCTCCGAAGGAAAGATACTTCCAGGGAGCGGGTTGGCGGAGTTTACAGTTGGATACAAAGCTGTGGTTTGGAGACCTTTCAAAGGCGAGACTGTATGAGATACTGTGAATGAGGCATGTATACAGAGCTGACGACTTTTTTTAGGTTGACGCTATCGTCAAATCGGTCAACCATATGGGCTTCTTCGCGGACGCTGGACCATTACCGATATTTGTTTCTAACCATGTGCGTATCTCGGAACTCCGGATAATTGAAAATATTTATTGCTAACGACGTGTGTCTAGCTCATCCCCAACGAAATCAAGTTTGATCCTAATGCCACCCCACCGCAATATACGAACAATGAGGATCAAGTCATCGAAGTTGGAACACACGTAAGGGTAAAGTTGATCGGTACGCGAGCAGAGGTTGGGGCAATTTACGCGATTGCGAGTATCAAGGAAGATTACCTTGGGTGAGTGCCTAGTACCCAGTGTAGGATGCGTACTAACATTTCTCTAGATGTTTGCAAGGCTCATAAGCTCAAGATTAACATCTGAAGTCCTTAATTAGTAAGGCTCTACAATCAAAATAAAGGATATCTCAGGCCTCAATAAAAGCCAGTGCCATCATAGTGAAATTTGCTCTATTTGATATCATGCTTTATGCAAAAGATACGCATTTCGCTGTCAGTTTCGGTATGAGCTACGGATATATTTGCTCTTCTTCTACATGCTTGGAGTGGTGCTAGTGTCTTTGATTGTTAGTCACAGACTAGTAGTTTGGGTTTCCCTCATATTTGAAGACATGTATTATTTTCTCATTTTCAAAAAGACCAGGTGCGAGTAGTTTATTCCCTTTCCAACCGCGCGAAGGTATATATATATAAACACTGCCACATAGTCTCTTCTCCTTTACTTTACTCAGTCGTGGAAATACTACCTACAAAAAGCATCATTGCAAGCTCTCCCGAACAACAGACAAGCATTACATATCTTGCTGGTTTTGAGTTTTGTGCTTTAACTGTGTTGCTCTGCTTTGATTTCTATAGCTTACTGAGTTGAGGAATACCAACTCCTAAAATATCGTTGGCATTCTGGTAGAAGAGGAAGTCTGATCATTTATCCAAAAGATCAACAGAAATTGTCAAAGCAAAGGGCCTGAGATATTCTCTCAAATCACACGAAAAGAGAACGGCCCAACTTCCAAAATCACCACAAATCCCATCAAAAAAAACACCTTCAAAAGTCAAGTATACAAACTCTGGACAAAATGTCGTCTATTCGTTGTTTGGTACTAGAACAAGCGCACACTGGTGGTATTGAGAGACTATCCCCAACTGCCCATCTCAAAGTCCTCCGCGCTGCAGGTAACACCAAGAGTGAGAAATTACCCATTTTAGAAACCGGTCTGTATCTCTCGCCGTTCTTACATAACGTCTCCGATACGTGGGTTCGACATCTGCGCAAGAAAGCATTACGCTGCGCCAAAGATCCATATCCAGAACGCCGACCATATAATGAAAGCAAAATTGACCGCGCTACTGCTCACAGGTTACGATCCTGGACTGAGAGTATACGGCAACATTCGCGAGAGTTCATGGAAACAACAGCAGACAATGAACTAGAGAAAGCCATAGGATATGAACTGCAAACTCGCTCGGAGAAAGTAGACAAGATAATGAAGAAGAACTTGGCTATCGATCGTGAAGGTCAAACTGGGGAAGGATTTGGATGGCGTCCTGTACATTGGTTTGATATCAGATTGCAGATCCACGAGGAGCAGCAGGCTGAGAAGCGTGCCGCTGCTCTTGCTTCTAAGTCCAAGTTCTCGTCGACCAAATTCTATGAATTCACTCTATGCGATGACAGCGACAACGAATTCTCATCTCATAAACCTAAACCTATAAGGGAATATTCGATACTATCCTGCAATTGGGACAAAACAAACTCAGGGTTTTTTTAAATCCAGGGTTAATTCTTACTGGAGATCCTTTACCTCAAAATCTTCGAATAACTCTGACAACAAATCAGTCTTCTCTAAGAGGTCCAGTGCCAGAACAGACATGGGCTCTGTCGATGATATCTCAGATGATAAATCATCGCGTGCAGATAAACCAGCCCTCGAGCGCAAGAAACTACCTGAGCCATGGATGAAATATGGCCTAACAATTGGTCAAGCACGTCGCAATAAATTCCTCTCCGATCTGAGATCGGCGCGCGAAGAAGTCCTGCCCGTAGATTATGGTTGGCAACGCCCACCGATGCATGATAAACGATGCGAGGAGCTGAAAAGGAACTCCAGTCCTGGACTTTGCTATTCGACATTTGTCATATCACTGTTTGTCGAGATGGCGGAACAGGGTCTCACAACATCAAACCCCATGAAATGTCATGTGTATTCCACACCTGTATCTACTGTCCAGGGTGCCTCTACGGTTATCCTCTCAGAGAGCATGCAAAAGAGTTTAAAGAATATTGGGATTCGGCACCATACACTCGAACGCTCTCACGAATTTATGAAATCCATAGTCAACCGGATTCAAAAGGATATTGAGTATATTGCCTTGAGGAAACTGCCGCCGCCAATTTACGAGCCCGAGTCGAAGGATGAATATACAATAGATTCGATGGTGCGTGTTATTGAGGATTGCAAATCCAGCAAAATGGCTCGAAAGTGTTATGAGCAGCACGGCAAGTCTGTGAGGAACCAGGTTTTGCAGAGACAGGAAGATATGTACCGTTGCTTTGATAAGTGCAAGATTGCTATGTCTGAGATGTACGTATTGAATAAGGCGCAATATGGCCTTCGGTGACGGTACGGGGTCCTGATTTACTGGTGTCAGACCGAAAGGAGGCGTCAGAGACAGTTGGAAAAAATTATTAGAGTACTACTCATAGTCGAGAGGCATAGTGTGATGGTACTACTGGTGGACTTTTCAGATGATAGCTATGGATAATTCATGAATTATGATGATCAAATAGACTGGGTGACATAAAGCACATAGAAATCTTGCGTGAGAGGTGGGATGTTGTTGCTTTAAAAGCTAGACGAAGATATAATTATAGCTACTACTTTAGCAAGCACATATTCCGGCCGCACGGTTCTGGGAGACAAATGTGAGTAGCTCGGGATCGAGTTCTCTTCACATGCCGTAAAGGTTGTATTGTATTGTTTTGGCTCGCCAGGATCTTTCTCGTACTACCCGGCCCGCCCCTTTCTTTGATCCTTGGCCGGTACGCACAGTCCTTTCGGTTCACGAAGCAGGTAATGTGAATGATAGCGCCGTTCCTTTTAATATAAATATCCAAGCCAACACGGACCTATTCTGGCAGTCTGTTTTGAGAACTACGTGTTGTAATGACCGAGGCAGTTTATTCTTCAAATGCTATCTATACTATAGGGAAGTAAGATTTTCCAGATGCGACGTCGTCTCCACAAAACCCCCGGCAGTATCAAGTTTATCCTTTTTGGTTCCTCACCTTCCCATACCCTATGCTCCTTAATTTTCCATCAAAGAGAATCCATTATGGAGCATTCTACTGTGGCCGGAATAATATTTATGTGTCTCTGGGATTGGATTGGACAGTACTTTCCCCGCTCCGAAAGTCTCTTCGGGGCATCAAAGTTGTTATGTAGGTTGAAATATAAGATATCATGCCATTTGCGCTTTCAAAGTTCTTTCTTCTCTACGTCCTTTGTGCGATTTAAGAATCTCACATATAGCAATGGGATTTCTACAGTTTCTAGTCTGTGCCGTTTTGGCGTTTCTTGTTCCTAATGTTACTGCACTTCTCGCTTTCCCAGGTGCAGAAGGGTTTGGACGCAATGCCGTAGGCGGGAGAACAGGATCCGTTTACCATGTCACAAATCTAGCGTACGTCTCGAGTTAGTTGTTAATTGTAAATGTGCTCAATAACCGTTAACAGTGACTCCGGGACCGGATCTTTGCGAGATGCTGTTTCTGCGGCTAATCGTATCGTGGTATTCGATGTTGGGGGAACTATCAATATTACGAATCGTATCGTGCTTTCGAAGAATATCTACATTGCTGGACAGACCGCTCCGGGAGGTGTAAGTTTTACTAGTTTGTAATAATGAATATTTCCGCATTATCAAACGTGGGTATGTTACAGCGTGTTGATATCAAACAGGGAATCACCGTCTATGGCAATGGATTCTCATGGTCTAACGCGAACAATGCTATCGTCAGATACATTCGAATTCGTATGGGAAAAGGAGGCGATTCTGGCAAAGGTCTCTTTACTATCAACTATTCAATATTTTGTATACTGACGCTTCTAGACGGGATTACCATTGCCGATGGTAACAACATGATCTTCGACCATATTTCGGTGACTTGGGGCCGAGACGAGACCTTCTCCATCAATGGTGCTGTTACGAGCGTGACGATTCAGAACTCCATTATTGGCCAAGGCCTAGAAACTCATTCTTGTGGTGGATTGATGCAGTCAGACAATGGAATCAGCCTCTTCAGAAACCTGTATATTGATAACAAAACTCGAAATCCAAAAGTCAAAGGAATGAACGACTTTCAGAACAATGTATGAATCAAAACTGAAGAACTTTCATTTTAGCTAAAATATTTTATTAGGTCATATACAACTGGGGCGGTGGTGGTGGGTACATCGCCGGTGACAGCAGTGGCCAGAGCTACGCCAACATCATCAATAACTACTTTATTTCCGGACCCAGTACTAGCGTCCCAGCTTTTACACGAGGAAATGCAAACTTTCACGGCTGTAAGTGCTTACTCTCTCTTTCAAAGTGTAAACTGTATTTACCTATATAGTTGTCTCCAACAACTTCTATGACAGCAACCGAGATGGAGCCCTTAACGGCGCCGCTCTCTGCGTTAAAACTAGCTGCTACAGCGACATGGACATTCGCACTACCGCCTACGCCTACCCTGGCCCCAGTAATCTCCTCGCTCCGGCGAACGCAGTATCTTGGGTTCTCGCCAACGTCGGTGCTGTTTTCCCTTCCCGAGACACCATTGACAAAAAGCTCATCGCTGAGGTTCAAAGTTTTGGCAGATCCGGACAGTTGATTAGTGACGAGAAAGCAAGTCCTATGAATGGACCAGGATATATTGCTAGTGGGAAGAAGCCTATAGATACGGATGGGGATGGTATCCCAGATGCGTGGGAGAAGGCGAATGGGTTGAATTATCAGGATGCTAGTGATGCGATGAAGATTGGCAGCTCAGGATATGCGAACATCGAGCTATATCTTAACTCACTCGTTCCAAAGCCCAGTGCATGAGTTGGAGGTGTAAGTAATACTTTCGTAGCTGAGAGTAAACCAAAACAATGGAAGTATATGCAACTCCGCTAAGACGCTACTATTTCAGTAGGAGTCAAGAATTTTCTCGATATTCAGCTCTCAAGGTTGGAATTATACATAATAAAAAAATAAGACTTAATCAAAAATCGTAACAATCCAAGGGCAAATTAGCTGAGCAAGACTCGAGTCATCCAATAAACACATATTTCATTAAAGAAGAGTGAGAGGATTATCGACAGCCTCTGAAGTTACATTTTCGACTCTTCGAGTTTCTCCATGACAATCGGTCCCCCAGCGCTCTTCACAAAGATGTAAAGGTAAGGATCTGGGTGTGGGCTTCCTATCCATCCGCCACCAGATTGACCATACCCTCCCCTCCCCAGAGCACCCGACCCAACATACAAATTTCGTTTAGCATTGAGCTGCCGCTCTCTTAGATATCTATGTCTGTGATTCAGATGTCTGACTTCTCTCTCCAGCTCATCCGTTCTCCTAGTCACCGCCTCGGTTTCAGCCTTTTGACTATCCAATAGGTCTTTCAGCTTTGAGATCTTGTCATACGCTTGAACTCCGGTATTGACATCTTTCCTCAGCCTCTCTTTCGAACCTTTCCCCCGAATCATTCGCGAGGCTTTTTCTGAAATGCTACTCCGTCGCCTCTCCTGTACTGCCTGGTATCCTTTTCTGCCACATATCTCAGGGATTTTTTTCATAGCTGATCTCCCATTCCTACTAGACTCATATTGCTATGTGTCGAATCTCCCTAAAACAGACTTCTGCTTTATTTGGGGCCAGGTATCATAATCTGCAATGTCGCCTTGGTGGGCACGGTTATTATTGATAACAAATATCAAAATATCCATGCTGGAGCGAGCCAGTTTCAACTTCTGCTATGAAAAAAGCATATGAGCAATCGCCCTCCACACATATTATTTTCCATCGAAGTGGAAGCCGTAAACCATCTTCCGGTAAAGGAAGTTCGCAAACGCAATATGTTGTTGCATTGTTCGACGTCTTGAGTCTACGGAAACCCGTAGTAAGATGTTTGTATGAGGCATAAGCAGAGACATATCATTCATTTCCTGTAGATTGCCATTGACCAGATGAGGTCGCTGCTTGCCACCAATTATTGCTAGCCGTTATTACAAATGGGAAACTGTTCGCAGGTGAATCGCCAGTACCAGCTACCTTATGGAAGCACTCCTGATCACCTAGTGAGGCAGGCAGACCCAGAACGAGAGGTAAATATCGATCGAGATCTTGAAGTGTACGAAGTCGTTTGCTCGTTCCTGACATCAATGAAACAGATCCCCAGTGATTAGGCTGCTTTTGTAGGATTGACTACTGGAATTCCAACCAAGCCGATGCCAATCGCACGCCCAGAGCTTAGAGGCTCGAGCGATCAATCAGCTCGGAATCACCAGCGCCATTTGCAGTATTGGAATGGAATATAACAAGAAAACTAGACATTAGAGCCATAAGAAATACCGTGGGAGCTTTGGTGGAGAGGAAGGCGTGCCGAGGCTAGGTATGACACACGATTGTTGAACTGCACTGTACCATGACATGATCGTCAGCTCAGTAGGAAAAGCAACAGGAAAGTAAGACATACCCGACAAGGTATGCAACGAACATATCGAACCTCCAGAAGTCTCTGCCTCCCTCCTTGAGAATTTCCCCATATTTTTACCATCATGAGGGTTCTTTGGCACTCGCCGCCTATGCTCGATGCTGAGTAGTGAGTGAACGAATACGTCCCGAAGCTTTGAAACCGCGAGCCCATGCCAGCCCAACGACAACAACGACAACAACACCACCACCACCACCTCCAAACCCAATTCCAGATCCAAATTGAATCCACCTGCAAACCTTTCAAGCCCCAAATACCACTATCCATCATGTCTGAATCTGCGCCTAAATCGTATTCTAGCGATCCTGCTCTTTATGTCTACACATCCCTCACATCGGGATCATCCCATATCGTTACCGCCACCTCCCGCATGGAAACCATCCTCAGAGCCAACAGAATCCCCTTCAAGGCAATCGATATTGCGACTGACGAGAAGGCACGCATGCTATGGGGACGGAGAGCAGGAAAAGATGAATCAGGGAGAGCACGAAAGATACCTGGACTTGTGCAGATGGGAATGGTTATCGGCGTAAGGTTGCCCAAGATAACCCCGCCAATGCTAAGAGGGGCACAACTAACAACAGTTCGCAGGACCTGGTAGAAATCGAAGACTGGAACGAATATGGCGAGCTCAAACAGCATATTACGATATACTATGATGAGTTTACAACACCCTCGAAGTCTGCGGCACCACTTCCAAACCCCTTTGCCGCGAAACCCCCAGTGTCACAGCCTTCCGTCTCGCAGAAGGAAAATGCGAAGCCCACGCCTGCACCCGCTGCCCCAGAAACCTCGAAGGCTGCTGAAGAACCCAAAGTCCCAGCTGGCGGACAGCCGACCTCTTTTACTTTGGCAATGCGACAAGCTGGGGCCGAGGCCGCCCAGATCGCAAAGGAAGGAAAGAAGAAAGTGGAGGCTCTAGTTGGTGTAGGAACTGCACCAGAAGCTACGAAGAAGGAAACTGGTGACGGGGAAGAAAATGATGTAGAAAGCGTAAAAAAGGATACTGAGAAGGTTGCAACCATTCCACCGCCAATCAAAACTGATACTATACACACAATCGAGACCAAAACAGCGATGCAATCCCCAAATTCTACGGCATGGAAGCAAGAATTAGAACCTATTTCAGTAGTGGCCAAATCCGACACTGAGAAATTTGCATCAATGCAGTCTCCTACGTCGACTGCTTGGAAGCCTGCAGAAGCATATGCGCCAATAACAACCTATAGAGGATCATCGGTGGAAAACGTATCAAAGGAGTGCATCAAGAAAATCGAGGATGAACAAGCAATAGCTGAGGTAGATGAAGATGAGGAAGAAGATGAAGAGGATGAAGAAGAGGAGGACGATGATGATGATGACGACGACGACGACGACGACGATGATGATGATGATGACTCGGACTGATCCAGGTGAAGATGTACATGGAATTCAATAATTGAGTCAGAGTATATGCTTGTATTCCTTGACAGTGTCATTTTTTGCGTTATGAAGAGGTGAGCAGCCCCTTAGAGTTCACCTAAAGAATAGGTTTTCTGGTATAGTACACACGTATTTTCTTTACAACTTTATGAACGAGTGTTCGATCAACCTGAATTAGTGCTTGTAGCTAACAGTTTGCGCTGGGGTTTCAACCAAATTTGGAGTCAATATATAACACAACTTAGCCTGCCCTTCACACTGGTCAGGAAGGATAACTTCAAGGTTTCAAAAGACTTCGTGAACCCATCCCTAGTTTGATAGGTTATTAGATTAGTGTTTTGGGGTTTTCTCTAAAGTGAAACAGGCTTATGACCAAAAGACTGCTGATTTTGGCTGTTGCTTGTCGATATACTCGCAGGAGTTTTTCCATTTAAATAATAACTTTTTTCACTTTCTAGCTCTGTTCTCCAAGCTCCATAGTTTCACATCACCGGAGCTGTACATTTTCTGGCGGTCAAACACGGTTGTCGTTTTTCGTAGAGTTCAAACCCCAAAATCTTGCAGCTTGTGATATCAAGTGACAGGTATTTCTCGTTATCCAAGGCTCCTTGGACTCGCGGATTTGTAGGATACGATGAGATAGTGGTACCCGCAGTAATTGATTTGCATCCGACTCTTTGAGCCGTCTTGTCCTCATTTCTTATTATCTCTCAGTCGTGAAACTACACAGATCCAAACACTCTGTTCAGACAGATCCCTAATAATATTGCAGTTACATATCACTTGATAATCCAATCCCCCCTTCGAGCATTATTGTTTGGGTCGTACATGGTTGTACATGTACTATTAGGTAATATTCCATATAAACTATTTTGCAAGTGATTATACTGTCGCTAAATTACGTAGATCGTGAATGCAATCCGCTATTTGCTTTAAGGTGCCTTTCGAGAGATGCCCCACTATTTCCCCCTTTATTCTAACCGAGGTGGCTTTCCAATTATGGTTTCGGTGTGCGAATCTTCAAGTTGAATTATCCTTTTAGGCTTGACGAATGACTCTAAGACAGGACTTCGTAGCTCAACTAGAACTGGTGATATGCCATATTCTTGCTTGCCAGCACCTTCTCAAGCTGAAAGAACCCACATCAAACTAGACATTTAATTTTCTAATTCCACAGATCATTAGGAAAAAGACTTGAATTTTGAAACACCGCCATTACACTTATCTTCAAATGGTAACAGGATAAACAGGCACAGGTCTTTAGGATTTTTCATGACTCACATTTATCAATGTTGAACTAGCACAGTAAATTAAAACCTACCTTAGTGACCAATGAAATAAAATCATCGAGACTAGATTCCCATATCGACCACTTGCATAGTCACAGACAAAATTTATTGCTCATAAACCTGCTCAGCACTATGTTATTAGTGCATATCGATTATCTATAGAAGGAGGCTGCCCCCGAAAGTTTTGGGAAAGTTCATTCCACAGGTTGGAACCTTCGGTCTTCATCCTCCACAATTTCTTACTACGTCCACAGTGCACAGCTTCCTTAGCAACCATTATCACAATGTCTGAAGAACCAAATCTTTCTGGGGAAGCTGAAACACTTAACTTAACATATGGAGTGGAATTAGAGTTTGTATTTGCGTTTCGTGAGGAGGAGCTGGATCTCACTCCCCGGAATCCAGAAAAGAAACAAAACCAAATCATAAAAGACATAGGATGGAAACATCGTATGTACAAAGGCCGCAATAATGACTATTCTAAGTTTACTTTGATCGACCCCTCTGAGACACCTGGACGTATCTACAATAGTTGGGGCGTCCAGGAAGATGGCGAGAAGAACACTCGTCCATACGAGACCGAGCCTATGGATATTGCTGCCAAGAAGCTGTGTACACTCCCTGGTATGAAGTTCAATGTCGAGGGCTCTATGAATCTCGGATCTAAAACCGTAGACAAGTATCAAGAGTGGCTCGTCACCGTTGATCACAGTGTTTGTGGACGTGGCTCTCAAAACATCCCAACTTGGCTGCCCAAAGTCAGTGCATCAGAAGCACATTTGTGGGACTCGTATGGCCTAGAGCTTGTCTCTCGAGTCTTCAATACCACTACTAATCCAGGCGATGCTGAAATCTGCAATGTAATTGATACTATAAAGGGAAATGAAAGCAGTACCTACGGATCCTTTACAACAAATCAAACTGGATTGCACGTGCATGTGCAGGCTCCAGAGGATTTGTCTGTTCTGAAGGAGCTTGCCATGATTCTTCTCATTTACGAGGACGAAATCTCAAGACTGCATTCAAAGTGTCGCCGACCAAATCACCCTGCCACGGCGGGAGTATTAGGGAGCAATCGCACAGCATTTATGCTCGATGATCTCACATATAAAAGCCACTACCCGAAACTTGACTGTTCAACCCCCGCACTGGCAAAGAGATATTCAATTCCCCAGTTACGAGGTATGATGGAGCGACGCTTCAAGTCTAAAGAAGTCTTATCTCAGAGAATGAACGGGCCGGTCCCAGAAAATGCCAAAGCATACCCCAATGGGACCAGACATCGACTTGTCAACTTCACAACAACATGTCGCAAACCAGATGAAGACACTGGGAAAGCTTTTCCATCTACTATAGAATTTCGTCATGCTCAAGGGTCTTTAGATTCTGTTCACGTTCTAAAATGGATCGAGTTCTGTGTTGGCTTGGTGCGCCTCGCACATGAGTATGCTTCGAAATCCAAGAATTTTCGTGTTCATGACTGGGGAAATCCAGCCAATCCCATAGGTTCGATGGACCATATCTCTGTCTGGGACTTGATAGAAGACATGGGGCTACCCGAGGAATCAAAGAGATTTTGGAAGACCCGAGAGGCCAAGTATAGCTTGGAGAAAGCAGAGGATATTCCAACCCATGCTATCGAAAAGGAAAAGTTTCAAGATCTCCTTCCACATGAAGTACTAGAAACAGTTCCTGAAAATACAAACCAGAGCAGCTACGAATCTACTCTTGAAAATTCCTCCCAGGAGCATCTTCTTCATGGATCTCAATTCAATCGAACCTCTTTTACTTGGAGCTTGGACGCACTCACGCGAAGCCTCATGGCGCTGAAAATATCTTAAGAAGACTGATATCAATCCCTCCTTCGTTGCTCCACTTGTTTAAAAACACGCCTTCTACAAGAAACCTTCAGAAAAGACCTTCTCAAAAGTATTAATCCGAAACACAGCATGTACTACTCGGAGTTGCATAGTCAAGCCTAAATTGAGAAGCCTCTGACTACCTGCACGAACTCACAGAAGACTCGCATTAGTTCCTGCTTATGTCTTTGGATAAAAACCTTCAATCCATTTCATATGTCAAACAAAGGCTTTCACCGACTATTGAGCCACTATATGAACGCTCGAACAGCGTCATCACTATGATACTACCAATGCAATTTCAACACTTGAGTACTGTAACCACCACTGATGGAAAATTCTGTAGTAAGCTGTTGCCACTTTGATGGGTAGCGGCTTTGTACTTATGTAAAGCAAATCCCAAACTTGAACCACTCAGAGCGTCCTAAAATATTAGGATTCTTCTTTATGTACATATAGGTTATGCGTGTAGTATCTATTTTCTAGCTAGCCAGACGCTCGTTGGGCGGTAATCCATCTTATACCATTGTGAAGGATGACACAGAAATCGACCCTCCGAGTGCCTTCGTTGCGTAATTGAAAATGCCCCATCGATACCCGATAAAATAACTCCAATCCGTGTTCATTTTGTAACTTGTTCCAAGAGGCGTGAACGTCATTCCATCTACACTGTACTCAAATGAAATGCCATGTGCACTAGTTGCCGCTGCCTCCATAGTACCTCTCAGCCAAGTCTTTCCCTTGACAATTGTTGCACTCGCCATTGTGTTCCCCGTTGAGATTGTTTCCCAGGTATTCGCTTCCTGTACAGCACCCTGGACATTGGAAATTGTGTAAGTACTCCCGTTACGAGTAATACCAATGTAAGCAGTCCAGTCCCGGAAACCAGATAAACCACAAGAATCTCCATCGGCCAAATTGCTAGTGTCTATGACGATGGTGGCAACAGATAGAGCGCCAAATACGCGGTGTGTGAGCGTATTGCGTGCCTTGTAAAGGTCGTTGGTGACTGTAGCAGTGGAAAGTGTGAGGCCGTTGTTGACTTTGTATTTGGTGGTGTCAGGATTATGGTTCCATTCCCAGGAGACACCGAGACTAGTGCCAGTGAAGTTGTCTGTACCTGTCCACGAAGCAGTAGGTTGAGGCGGAAGCTTAGGCTTAGGATAGGATGTACCCCAGGCTCCATTGATGGTCCCGAGAATCGGAAAGTCGTCACTACCCCAGGTGATTGGTGCGAGGACGGGAAGGCGACCTGATGGGTATGACCATATAAATGACATAAAGAACCATTCTCCTTGAGGAGTTTCTATTAAGCTCCCTTGAATTGGTGACCCTCCACCCAGAGAAGCGGGACCTGGTACGTATTTGGCCAGTGTCTTCTGAGTCCATGGGCCCCATGGGCTGGCTGACTTCCAGATCAGAGTAGCCCCATCAGACGGGGCGTCGTCAAGGACATAGTATGTGCCATTTCTCTTGTACATACGATTCCCTTCAATGCCGCCACTGAATTCAGCCGGGTACGAGAAGACCTGCTCTTTCTTGGCAATACTAAGACCGTCACTGGATAGCTGAGCAACGCTGACATTGTTGCTGCCGTATACGATGTACATTGTATCATCGTCATCAATCAAAAGACCACAGTCATAAAAGCAAGTGGCATAGAAAGCGCCAGCCCTGGTCCAGGGACCTGTCACACTAGTAGCTGTGTAGACATACGAGTTCCAGAAATCAATGCACCCATACCAGTACCACAGGCCGGTACTTTTACGATACCTCAACGTTGAAGCCCAGGTTCCCGCTCGATATGCGGTGCCTCCAACCAGATCGTAACGCTCGCCAAAATCTAATGTAGGAACAGAGTGACCAATGAATTCCCAATTTAGCAAGTCATAAGAACGAAGAATTGGTGCTCCGGGCGAGTAGTGCATATTCGATGCCGAGAAGTAATAAGCATTATCTGGGCCGAGGAAGATATCATTATCGGCAAAGTCTTCATAAATAACTGGATTGGAAAAATTTCCAGATGGCACCTGTGTCGATACAGCAGTGGAGGTCACAAGGGTGGTGGTAGGACTTGCAGTACATGGAACACATTGATAATACCAGATATTCCCGCCGTATTCGCAACAAGAATCAATACATTCAGTATCTCCAGTCCATCCTTGCCCACCACCTGGACGATCATTAGTTTCATTCTCTGGAACTGACTTGCTACTCACATTGGTACCAAATTGCTACTTGGCCACTATATACAAGGGGGAGTATCACAAGAAGAAGTAGGGCAGGATGATACATGGTTGTATAATCCACCGGTACTCAATAAAGCTTGAAGCCTGGAGATAAATGGGATTGATCGACTCTTCGCTCTAGCTACCTTATATATACAACATTACATAGCTCGGAGTTCTCCTACCGGGAAGCCTATTGTTACGTGCTGTAATTTCATCACTTCATCAATGGAACCCTAAGTTCCGAGAACAATCTAGTCGGGAGCTCGGGGAGCCATCCCCTTTTGCAGAACGGGTATTTAAGCGTGACGGGTGAATGTAGGGGTAATTTACTCCGCTATGGGACAGTCTAGTGCACCCCACAATGCCAAGAGCTTCATAACCACACTTTCTATCAAGACATACTCTTGGCCAGGCCATGTTACAAACCCTGGGTTTTTAAGAGTTGTTTCCAAACCGCATACCAAAGGATTTGAGTAAGGGCATATCATCCACTTCCTTGTCACCCAGTTTCTGCGCTTGGAATCGATATGAAGGATTTGGTTAAGCCTTTGCAATTTGAAAGACAGCACGTGTCTCCCAATAGCTATGCCTCGCTCCGGTCTTGGAGCTTCCATACAAATAAGATACCAACAACAAGTTGCGAAGTGTAAGTGTAAGTCTGACCTCACAATCTCTTGCCTTTTTTTCTTCGCAACGGAAGTTGGATGCAGTCTTTGAGGGTGCATTCCAGTCCAACACGGCATCCACCACTAAACTACTTCGATTATAGAATTGAAACGAAGATTTAGTTGTCGTAATATGGTAGCAAATGTCTTTTCCTAAAAGGCTCTAGACATGTCAATAAAGCAAGATTATATAGGCTGTGTTGCCAACTTAATGCTAGCGGCCTGCCCTCAGTCAAACCTCCTTGAAGACACTAATGCGACATGCGAGATCTTCGATTACCTAGGTAATCGAACGTTATAAAGGCTTTGAACTATTGTTAGTGGGGTAGGCTGGAGCCATATTCCAGACATTGACTGTTTCGGAGTGAGAAGAGACCTTTGTTTATTGGGAACCCTTTCCTTTTAGACTATGTTTACGTAAGAGTATAGTTATAGTTGATGAGATCTTTTCGATCTAGAATCTGTCTAGTTGGGAAATACCGTTAGATTGGGAGATATCAAACATTCCAAGAAATGTCCCTTTTAAAATAATAGCCCAGCTACAAAATAGGAATATGATGCATTGACTGTAGACGATATTTAGCCTTCTTGCTTACTGAACTCGGCTATGTAAGTTGTTTTAAGCTCTTGAGTCAAGCTCATACCTTCAAAGATCTGGTCCAAACATCGTGCAATACTCTCTATGAGATCGAAAAGTTTAATAAAAAGAAACTCGAAGTTTTGTTGTGACCTCAGGCATCTGTATTGATACTATTATATATGAAATCTTCTTTTCCTTTAGAGTGAATAGATGACACAACTCATAACTTGGGGCACGATCCTTTTTTATGACATTCAGTCTTTGAAAATTAGCATTTACACACTTCTAGCCAGCACACAATGGTAGCCTGTCTATGGAGCTAATAAATGCCATCAATATTGTCTCTTATACCAGACATGAAAAAGCCACAATAAGGCGAAGGAGATTTGAGAACCAGGAAGCCAAAGTTTCCTAGTTAGTAAACATTTGGGAACTTTGAGCTGCATATGGAAGGCGTTCCGCGGCTTAACGTAGCTTACGATTAGTATTATTGTACCAGCTTTCCTTTTTTGTAATAATCTTTTTTAGTTCTGGGATCAGAATACTAATCGGTGACTTCCGGGAACGATCCAGCCAGCTTTTATATTCTTAAGGAAAGCCCCCCGTTTTGTACTACTAAAATCTCAACTGATATGCCAGTCATCATAATGGGTGTTTACAAATGCATGCTAAACGAGTGACTTTCTGAGTTACTTTCACGCTATAATACGTTGTCAGGGCTCTCACTTGTGGGGAAATGAGGGGAGAGTGAGGAGGGAGAGAGGGGCGCTGTGATCATCTTAAATAAGCCACAGTAACTTTTGACCATTTACTTTAATGTGTGAAGTCAAATTGTTTGATTAGAAAATATCAAAAGGGATCATACTCATGACCTCAACAGATTAAATTCAATTTTAAGTAGTTTAGAATACCGTATTCAGAAAGACCTTAACTCAGTAGAAGTAGAACTTGTTGTCCCTTATAAACAAAGAAACTCGCTTACATAAAAGGGGCTTAAGCGAGCCATCCTGAAGCAGAACAATAATAGACAAGACACTAGGTAGGTCGGGAGGCAAGAAACGCATTTGCTCACTAGATTTAACTCAAAGATTCATTGATCTCAGCAGTATGGACCACTCATATCTGTAATAAAATGGTCGTGCCTTTCGAAAACGGTGATAGTGGAAGTGACTTGTCTTGTAACTATCTACGACCAAGAGATTGATGCACTGGATTATTGATACTTGCTAGGCCGACCTAATACACATTGGAGTGCAAGGCACTGCTCTGCTTCTGGTAACGCAGGGCCGCTCTTATCCGATAAACGAAGAACCCTTACTTCCCAATTTTATCGTAGCGGCCGGTGTCCAGGATAGTTGACAATGATCCAGTTAGAATTCACCACATCTTATTTTCCGGGGATTAATAGCGGCTTACTTAGCCATTATTCGGAGTCAGGAAGTATGGGATTAAAAGCAGTGTGGAATCAGAGATATCCACCTGACAGCGGCGTTATTTTGTTTTGCTTCAAGGTGGTGATCACGATATTTAGGAGCTCCTCTGGGCGCCTAAGTAGTGAGAGATCTTACCTAGGAAATTGCTATTTCTTGAAAATATCAATAGGCAGCTACTCTTCAAAGTTGCCAACCGAGGTGAGAGCCTTTATAAGACTTACTCAATTTTAAACAATTAGTAAGATTTTTAACGCATCCATCCATCAAGCTTGCTACGAGAGTGCTATTAGGGAACAAGATCCTTGAATCTTCCGAGCTAGTGAAGCTGGCAGCCTTACCTTAGCAGGAATACAAATTCAAGCGAATAAATATCATTGTTTTTAGAGAGCTAAACGCTAAAGCTCATCAGATAATCCAAAACTTGCGATGCTGTTGAATGATCGCTAAATTCAATGAAGTTGCCCAGAATGTTTTTGTAGGTAGTGATAAACTCTTGGCACGTGTCTTTCCTTGGCACTCTTATCAAAGCAATTCCCCGTCCGCCGTGGAGAAGCGTCATCAGAGTCTTGACTCCACGGAAGTAGCAACGACTGGCGTTCCCAACACAGCCAATGGGACACTATTGATTGCGTCCTCGTACATCTCCAGCCCAGCATAATTCTAGGTTCGCGGGTGAGAGCAATTGCAATTGCTACTTTCTTATCTTCATACTCTATCGAAAGCTAAGTTCCGTTTCTACATTTACTTGGGTTTATTTTTATCAATCCTCCTCCCAAAATCATTCATTCTCTTGCAATGGCTAGTACCATGGATACAGAGCATTTCAGCCCATATCGCGCAGACGGGAAGCTGGTAAGTTTTGGACGCTTCTAAGGCGCAAAGAATTTCGATTGACTGCCGAACAGTATGGTTTCGTTTGTGTTGTTACTGGAGCACAACAGCCAGTAGGTCAAGCTATTATCAAGGAGCTAGCCTGTGAGTTGACGCCCAAAGCCAATTATATTCGACCTCAAGAATTGTAATACTAACTTGAACTAGTCCATGGCGCTGCTTGCATTTACGGTATGCTTTATGACATACAGCTACACCACCTTCCTGCCTTCGAACAAGATTCCTAACATTTAATAGCATGCGATAAAGGGACAAGCTCTGGGTACGATGTCTTAATCGAAGAAGTAGCGAAGGACTCTCCAAATACAAAGATCATCGGATATCCGTTCAACGTTGCCAAAGAAGATGAAACACTGGGCCTTATAGATGAAGTTCTGAATTCTTGGGGACGACTAGATGTATGGGTCTGTTCCTCAGGAATTCTCGGCCCACCATCCCTTGAAGCTACAACTCCGGCAGACTTACAGAAGTGCTTTGAGGCGAACTCTATGGCTCCGTTTTTCGCGCTGAAATATGCACCGCCAGCCATGGGGAAAATGACTACGAAGCAATCGTATCCGAATGCTGCACCAAAGGACCAAAAATACGGAAGCATAGTTGTTGTTAGTTCTGTGGCAAGTACCTATGGAGGTATGTTCTGAAACCACTCGAGAAGGATTCGGCGTTGATACTACTATCAGGTTGCTGGGGACCGTGTTATACGATGTCTTCTCATGCCGCCCTTGGAGTTGTGCGTGCTGGAGTCGCTGTGCTCAAAGGTAGGCAGTGATTGAGGTGTACCTAAAGGCTTACTTACAAGATCTCAGGAAGTGGGGTAAGGATTAATTGCATATCCCCAGGTCAGATCGATATTGGAATTGATCTCCAAGGTGTAGGAAAGTTCATATTCTTTTCGGGTATATTTACTGATGTTTATCTCAGTTTGATATGCGTGGCATGGCATCGCAATTTCCGCCAGCAAGCCTTCAGTCAATAGAGGTATATATCTTCCAAGTCTCCTTATTATACATTTGAGACTGATGATTCCTAGACCCAGAAGAGGGATATCGGATTGGAACGTGCTGGGTTACCAATCGAGGTTGGTCGTGTAGCAGGATTCTTGGCCAGCGGGTTTAGCAGTTATGTGACGGGAGCAAACATCGTGGTTGATGGTGGGACTAGGTAAGGAATACTCTCCCCGCTTGGAACTACAACTTCTGACATTTGCAGCGTGATGAATCCACTGGCAGTCCCCATCTAGTCATTTCGGTGCAATAATACCTCCAAAGGTTCTCTGTCCCTGTCCATAGATCCATCTCGAAACGTAGGAATAAGCTGCATTTCCGTAATGTCGCCTACAACTCCATTATATATTTAAAAACACATAAAATACTATAATGAAAATCAAATAATATCCCGTGTTGCGCTTCTCCTAATCTGTGTTCTGTAGACTTTCTGTGCAAACCGGCTCTCTCAGCCTCCGTTAATCCCTCTCTTTTTCCAAATGCAACACCCATATGGCATTCCAAGCAAACCCGAACGTGATTATTCAACAACCAAACATGCGTATTGCTTCGCACAACTCACCTGAGCCTTTTGGTTCCAAATCAAGAAGTTCGCACACGTCTCCATTCTCTAGTCTCAACCGGGACCCGCCGCTTTCAGAAGCTCGTAGTCTTACAAAACCATCAATAACCCCTCCATTCCCCCACCACCTACCTATATGATCCCTCTGAAATGTCAACCACAATCCGGCAATCCATCGACGCCAGCGTGGTCGCCCAGATCTGCGAGACTTATAAATTAACAACCGCCGAGTTTAGCACTTTGCGCCAGCGTAGTTCTGCTGCGAAAGCGACCGCGTATTGTCCGTATTCTCAATTCCGTGTTGGGGCCACAATACTTGCAGGCGATGGCCAATTTGTAGATGGTGCGAATGTCGAAAATGCGGCATATCCGGTTGGAACTTGTGCAGAGCGCGTAGCGTTTGGAAAGGCGGTTACGGAAGGGAAGGGGAAGTTTAGAGCTGTACGTTATGTCTCCTCGCAGACGAGCGGGGAACATGTCGGCAAATGGGAGGGAAAAGGGCTAATGAAGGGAATAGGTAGCTGTTTCCACGGATATCACCCCACCTGCGAGTCCATGTGGAATGTGTAGACAATTGTGCGTTGCGGTTCTTTATGTCCGGAGTAGAGAGGAGCTGACTGGGAATCTAGCATTCGGGAATTCTGCGACTTGGATACACCGATTTTCATGTTTGATAAAGATGAGGCTTTTGTAGTTATGCGATTAGAGCAGGTATGTTTATACCGTTTTGATAGGATGGACCGTGGAAGCCAGACATTCACTGACGTTCTGGTCTAGCTTCTGCCATTGAGTTTTGGACCGGAAGCACTTCCACCACCGGCAGCATTGAAGGCGGCGAGAGGTTCTTGATAAGAATTGCTTGATATTAGATTCAATGCCTGGGCAGACCATCTTGCGGGTTGGGGATGCAAGAATATACAGGCTTACATCGAGGTAGGCATTGACATCAAGTCGAAAGGTAGAAGCAGTGGTACGGCTTCTTGGATATCGAAGTGGTCAGATGGGTATATTTTCACTACGACTACAGGATACCTACCCACTACATATCTAGGCAGGTATCTTCAAGACTGTTGCCAGACGCTACCATGTCATGCAGCAATATAAAACATTGCATACAAATGCATCTCCCCCCATCAACATATATCTATACATCTCTCATCATAGGACAGAGATAATGTTACACTACTTCTGTCTGTTTCCAATGAGCAACTCGAGGAAGGCCTATCTGGTATCACCAGCCCTGCACATATTTATCAAGTGTATGTTTTACAATATGTACAGTACTTCGTTTGCACCTTGGCCG
>Ga0247734_1000202_pt1 | contig 53775 bp, 50 predicted proteins | sample UWRJL103311B2_FD_180933 | JGI IMG/M metagenome (GOLD analysis project Ga0247734, IMG submission 180933) | Plant litter microbial communities from Arlington Agricultural Research Station in Wisconsin, United States - UWRJ-L103-311B-2 | ecosystem: Environmental > Terrestrial > Plant litter >... | reverse complement strand
TGCCTTAGCGTAAGGTCGGGCCAACGTGGTCAATTCTGCCATGATCGCCCTCGCTTAAATTTCAGCAGCCAGTTTATTAACCAGCTCCGCGTGCGCGTTTTGATCGATTGTGGCACCCAGGATCTTCTCTGCGCCGCCGACTGCCAGGCTACCCAATTGGGCACGCAGCGCGTCTTTGACACCGTTCAGTTCCTGTTCGATCTCGGCCTGAGCCTGTGCCTTCACACGGTCAGCTTCGACGCGAGCCTGTTCACGGGCTTCGTCGACAATCTGAGTACCGCGTTTCTTGGCTTGCTCAATGATTTCAGCTGCCTGAGCTTTAGCTTCGCGCAGTTGATGACCCGCTTTCTCTTGGGCCAACTCCAGGTCGCGAGCTGCTCGGCTGGCAGCGTCCAATCCATCCGCGATCTTCTTCTGACGTTCGTGCAAAGCCGTAATGACCGGAGGCCAAACGTACTTCATGCAGAACAGCACAAAAATGAAGAACGCAACGGACTGGCCAATCAGGGTTGCATTAATGTTCACGCCAACACCTCGCTCGTTCGTTGTCCATCACACCAATCACCTCGAAGAATCGAGAGATTAGCCAGCGAGTTGACCAACGAAGGGGTTCGCAAAGGTGAAGAACAGAGCGATACCAACACCGATCATGGTTACGGCGTCGAGCAGACCGGCAACGATGAACATTTTAACCTGCAGCATTGGAACCATTTCTGGCTGGCGAGCTGCGCCTTCCAGGAATTTGCCGCCCAACAGGCCGAAGCCGATTGCAGTACCCAGTGCGCCCAGGCCGATCAACAGTGCAACAGCGATAGCGGTTAGACCAACTACAGTTTCCATCTTTCCTCCCGACTTTTACGTCGTATTGGTTAGGTTTTCTTAGATTAAAGCGGTAAAACAAATCGTTTTTACATCAGCCCTTACGGTTGCCCGCCAGCGGCTTCCTCTCGCCGGAGCGAGAGGTACATCCAGACGCGCCAGGCGAGTCTTAATGGTTATCTTCGTGAGCCATCGACAGGTAGACGATGGTCAGCATCATGAAGATGAACGCCTGCAAGGTGATGATCAGGATGTGGAATACAGCCCACGCCCATTGCAGAACCACGCCCAGACCGCTGAGCCACAGAAGGCCGCTGCCGAACATGACGGCGATCAGGATGAATACCAGCTCGCCAGCGTACATGTTGCCGAAAAGACGCAGTGCCAACGAAATCGGTTTGGCGATCAGCGTGACGAATTCAAGCAGGAAGTTCACCGGAATCAGCAGTGCCTGAACGAAAACGTTCTTGCTGCCGAACGGGTGAAGGGTCAGTTCGCCGATGAAGCCGCCGATGCCCTTGACCTTGATGCTGTAGAAAATGATCAGCGCGAACACCGACAGGGCCATGCCCAGGGTCGCATTTGGATCGGTCGTCGGCACGGCGCGGAAGAACGTGTGCTCGTTACCGGAGATCATGATCGCGATTTGCGGGATCCAGTCGACCGGTACCAGGTCGACGGCGTTCATCAGGAACACCCAGGCGAAAATGGTCAGCGCCAGCGGTGCAATCACCGGGCTACGGCCATGGAAACTGTCTTTGACGCTGCCGTCGACGAATTCGACCAGCACTTCAACGAAGTTCTGCAAACCACCAGGCTGACCCGAAGTTGCCTTCTTGGCGGCCATGCGGAAGATCAGGACGAAGATCAGACCCAGTGCAACCGACCAGCCGAGCGTATCGACGTGGAAAGCCCAAAAGCCCATTTCCTTCGCTTCTGCTGCGGTGTGGGCAAAACCCCAACCGCCGTCTGGTAGCTGACCGAAGGTCAGGTTCTGCAAGTGGTGCTGGATATAGCCCGAAGCTGTTTGCTCTGCCATGTGTGCCTCAAACGCCCTAAGGTCTCGAAAGTCTTGTTCTCATCAACAGGGGAGCGAACCAGCTGACCAGTTGGGTCAGCATGAACACGCCGAATACAGCTAGCGGCGCCAATGGCTTCACACCTGCAAAGGTCAGTGCGAACAGCACTGCCGTCAAAATCAGTTTGCCCGCCTCGCCGGCATAAAAAGACCTGACAATGGCTTGCGCTGCTCTAGCCCCGGAAAACCGGAAAGCCTTATGAGCGAAATACAAATTAGGCAGCCAGGCTACCAGACCTCCGCAGAGGCCCGAATACCCGGCTACGACTCCGTGCCACTGCCACAGCGCCAAGGCTGCCAGCAGCAGGACAATAAATTGAGCCAGCAGTACTGGAAAAACCGCCAGGCGATGGAACGGCAACCGGTTTGGCCTGCGTGTTTCCATCACAACTGCTCCTCGTGCATCGGCCGCCAAAATCAATAACTTGGCATAATTTGTGCCGACAAAATGCGCGCAGAGTATAGGGGCGGTTAAGCCCCTATTCAACTGTAAGGTAGTGATTTCCGACTACACGCTACACTGCAATTGTTTCAGCGGATGTGTGCGAGCACCCCTTGAAGCTCATCCAGCGAGTTATAACGGATCACTAACTGACCTTTACCCTTCTGTCCGTGGCGAATCTGCACCGCAGAGCCCAGCCGCTCGGCCAGACGCTGTTCAAGGCGGCTGATGTCCGGATCGGCTTTGGGAGGTTCGACAGCCGCTGGTTTACCGCTCAACCACTGGCGTACAAGCGCCTCGGTCTGGCGAACGGTCAGGCCACGTGCGACAACATGTCGCGCCCCTTCAACCTGCTTTTCTTCAGGCAAACCGAGCAATGCACGAGCGTGACCCATTTCCAGGTCGCCGTGGGACAACATCGTTTTGATCGCCTCCGGCAGCGCGATCAGGCGCAGCAGGTTGGCAACGCTGACTCGCGACTTGCCTACCGCATCGGCCACTTGCTGCTGGGTCAGCTGGAATTCCTGCTGCAAACGCTGCAGGGCAACTGCCTCCTCGACAGGATTGAGGTCCTCGCGCTGGATGTTCTCGATCAGCGCCATGGCAATGGCCGTTTCATCGGGTACATCACGGACCATGGCCGGGATGGTCTCCATGCCGGCTTGCTGGCTGGCACGCCAGCGCCGCTCACCGGCAATGATTTCAAATCGGTTATCAGCAATCGGACGGATCACGATCGGCTGCATCACGCCCTGAGCCTTGATCGACAACGCCAGCTCTTCCAGCGCCTGGGGATCCATGTCCCTACGGGGCTGATACTTGCCTCGCTGGATCAGATCCAGGGGTATGTGCTGCAATTCACGTTGATCGGCTTTGACAGCCTGCTCTTCCAGCGAACTGACGGTTGGACTGCTCAGAAGTGCGTCCAGCCCACGTCCGAGACCTCGTTTCTTGACGGCCATGGGATTTCCTTAAGTTGGCTGGGCTGTGCGCGAACCGCGCCGTTGACGACGTACCATTTCCCCGGCGAGCGCCAGGTAGGCCAATGCGCCGCGCGAAGATTTGTCGTAGGCCAGCGCCGGCATACCAAAACTCGGTGCCTCGGCCAGACGAATGTTGCGCGGGATCACGGTGTCGTACAGCTGTTCACCGAAATGCTCTTTGAGTTGTGCCGACACATCATTGATCAGGCTCAGACGCGGATCGTACATGGTGCGCAGCAAGCCCTCGATTTTCAGCTGAGGGTTGAGCAGTTCGCCAATTCGCTTGATGTTATCCACAAGGTCGCTCAGCCCTTCGAGGGCAAAGTATTCGCACTGCATGGGGATAATCACCCCGTCAGCGGCGACCAATGCGTTCAAGGTCAGCATCGACAGCGACGGAGGGCAGTCGATGAGCACGTAGTCGTAGTTTTCACGGATCGGCGCCAAGGCGTTGCGCAGGCGACTTTCCTTCATCTGCATTTCCAGCAGGTTGACCTCGGCAGCCGTGAGATCGCGGTTGGCAGGCAGCAGCTGGTAACCGCCATGTTCGGAGAACTGCATGGCCTGAGCCAGGTCGCATTCGCCGATCAAGACGTCATAAATCGAGTTTTCCAGGGCGTGTTTATCCACACCGCTGCCCATCGTGGCGTTGCCCTGAGGGTCGAGATCGATCAACAGCACCCGGCGCTTGGTGGCGACCAGCGATGCTGCGAGGTTGATACAGGTGGTGGTTTTGCCCACACCACCCTTTTGGTTCGCAATCGCGAATACCTTAGCCATTCTTGCTTGTTTTCCCCGTCATGCCGTGCGGCGCAGTATCAGCAGATGGCGTTGGCCTTGGCAACCCGGAACGGTCAAGGCTTGTGCGCTATCGAGCTTGAAATCTGCGGGTAATGCTACCAGCTCATCGGTTGGATGCAGGCCTTTCATGGCCAACCATCGCGTATTGGTGTCGCCCATGTGGCGCGTCCACCCAGTAAAGTCTTCAAGGCTGCTGAACGCACGGGAAACGATCCCGGTGAACGGCCGCTCCGGATGAAAGGCTTCGGCTCGGCTGTGGATAACTTCGAGGTTATCCAGTTTGAGCTCCAGTTTGACCTGGGTCAGAAACCGGGTTTTCTTGCCGTTGCTGTCCAGCACGGTGATTTTCATCTCCGGGAACAGGATCGCCAGGGGAATACCCGGCATGCCGCCGCCACTGCCGACGTCCAGCCAGCGCTCACCTTCGATGAAGGGCACCACGCTCAGACTATCGAGCAGATGACGGGACACCATTTCGTCCGGATCGCGCACGGCGGTCAGGTTGTAGGCCTTGTTCCACTTGATCAACAGCGCCAGGTAAGCCAGCAATTGAGCATGCTGCGACTCACTGAGAACGACACCCAGTTCCTGAGCGCCTTGGGATAACTCGTGTGCGTGTTGCGGGGTGACCATAGAACTCAAGCGCTTTGCTCCAACTGACGGCCCGCGCCGCGTTTTTTCAAGTGAATCATCAACAGGGAAATCGCCGCCGGCGTTACGCCAGGAATGCGCGAGGCCTGACCCAGGGTTTCCGGGCGAGTTATCCCCAGCTTGCCTTGAATCTCTTTCGACAGACCGGAAATGGTCGCGTAATCGATGTCTTCAGGCAGTTTGGTGTCTTCGCTGGCCCGCAGCCGGGCTATTTCGTCAACCTGGCGATCGATGTAACCGGCGTATTTGGCCTTGATCTCGACCTGTTCGGCCACTTGCGGATCAGGGCTGCCGTGACCGGTGATGGAAACCAGACTGGCGTAGTCGATTTCCGGCCGGGTCAGCAGGTTCAGCAAATTGTATTCGTGGGTCAGCGGCGTGCCGAAACGGCTGGCAATCGCTTCGCCCTGTTCGGTACCGGGGCGAACCCAGGTACTTTTCAGACGCTGTTCTTCCAGGGCGATGTTTTCGCGCTTGGTGCAGAACGCCGCCCACCGCTGATCATCAACCAGACCCAGCTCGCGACCTTTTTCGGTCAGGCGCAGGTCGGCATTGTCTTCGCGAAGGATCAGGCGGTATTCGGCCCGGGATGTGAACATCCGGTACGGTTCCTGGGTCCCCAGGGTGATCAAATCATCCACAAGCACGCCGATGTACGCTTCATCGCGACGCGGGCACCAGCTTTCCTTGCCCTGTGCACGCAATGCGGCGTTGGTTCCTGCCAGCAAACCTTGCGCACCGGCTTCTTCGTAACCGGTGGTGCCGTTGATCTGGCCAGCAAAGAACAGGCCGCCAATGACTTTGGTTTCGAGGCTGTACTTCAGATCACGTGGATCGAAGTAGTCATATTCGATGGCATAGCCAGGGCGAACGATGTGAGCGTTTTCCATACCGCGAATCGAATGCACCACCTGCAACTGGACGTCAAACGGCAGCGAAGTCGAAATGCCGTTCGGGTACAGCTCGTGGGTGGTCAAGCCTTCCGGCTCGATGAAGACCTGATGGCTTTCCTTGTCGGCAAAGCGGTGGATCTTGTCTTCGATCGACGGGCAATAACGTGGGCCGATACCTTCAATGATCCCCGAATACATGGGCGAACGATCAAGGTTGGCCGCAATGATTTCGTGTGTCCGGGCGTTGGTATGAGTAATCCAGCAACTGACCTGCGGTGGATGCTGTTCCTTGGAGCCCATGAACGACATCACCGGAATCGGTGTATCGCCCGGCTGCTCGGTCATCACCGAGAAATCCACTGAACGACCATCGATGCGCGGCGGCGTACCGGTTTTCAGGCGACCGACGCGTAGCGGCAATTCACGCAGACGATGTGCCAGGGCAATCGACGGCGGATCTCCGGCGCGACCGCCGGAATAATTCTGCATTCCGATGTGGATAAGTCCACCCAGGAAGGTGCCTGTGGTCAGGACAACCGAGTCGGCCATGATCCGCAGACCCATCTGGGTCACAACGCCACGGACCTGGTCCTGTTCGACGATCAAATCGTCGCAGGCTTGTTGAAATACCCACAGGTTCGGCTGGTTTTCAATGGTTTCGCGAATAGCGGCCTTGTACAGCACACGGTCTGCCTGGGCGCGAGTGGCTCGCACGGCCGGGCCTTTACGGCTGTTCAATACACGAAACTGAATACCACCTTTGTCAGTGGCCATCGCCATCGCGCCGCCAAGGGCGTCGATTTCTTTGACCAGGTGGCTTTTACCGATGCCGCCAATGGCCGGGTTACAGCTCATCTGCCCGAGGGTTTCCACGTTGTGGGTCAGCAGAAGGGTTTTGACACCCATACGTGCCGACGCCAGTGCGGCCTCGGTACCGGCATGACCGCCACCGATGACGATCACTTCAAAACGGGAAGGGAAATCCACCACGCACCTCGTGCCTGTTGTAGATGGGAATTTGGGATAGCGGACAAGTATAGGGACTTCACCCCCCTGAAAGGAACCGTCTGCACAAAATTTAACCAGCTGTGGAAAACTCTCAGATATAGAAATTAAAAAGAAAGAAGATTTATAAAACCTTATTTTTAATGCTATTTATACTGAGCGCGTTTTCTGTGGATAGATTCACACAGGCCTTATAAATCAATGTGTACAGAGATTCAAAAGTCTGTGGTCATGTCCCCGAGAGGCTTTGGGATAACCGTCATAAGCCTGTGGATTAAATGGCTACTTGTCCACAGAGGGGTTTATGCTCAGCTTTCGGCCCCACTTATCAATAGGGCTAAGGCCTCCTTATCCACAGAGCTTAAGTCGGCTTTTTTTTGCATTTTAGGGAGAAAAGCCAGAACAGGTTTGCAGAATGGGGAAGCGTTTGAAGATCAGAAGCTGCAAAAGTGGCTATTGTGAGTTCTCGAAACAAAAGCTAATAATAGCCATTATCATTAACTCCCTATTCTTCTATGCCTCCTCATTCCCATACGGCCGCGGTCCAGCGCATCTATGAGCAGCATCATTCGTGGCTGCATGGCTGGCTTAAACATCGCCTGTCCAATGCCTGCGATGCAGCCGATGTTGCCCATGACACTTTTGTGCGGATTCTCGGCGCGGCCAACGCGACACAGATCCGCGAGCCTCGCGACTATCTGGCCACCGTTGCCAGAGGGCTTGTCATTGATCGCTATCGGCGCCGGGCAATTGAGCGGGCCTACGAGCAGGCCATGGCTGCGAGGCCGCAGGACACGGTGATCAGTGAAGAAGACAAGGCCCTGATCATCGAAACCCTGTGGGCTGTGGATAAAGCGCTGGATGATCTCGGGCCGCGTACCAAGGGGATCTTCATGATGTCCCAGGTTGAAGGCCTGACTTATCAACAGATCGCCCTGCAACTGGACGTTTCGCTGACCACGGTGAAGAAACACATGATCAGAGCCTTCACTGAATGCTCGATGCTCATGGCGCATCGGTCATGAGCTTGCCGCCAGATCGCCAGGCCTTCGAGGCTGCTGCCAGCTGGTTTGTGCAGTTTCAGAGTGAGGCTCCGACTCAGGCGCAGCACGCGGCCTGGCGACACTGGATGGAGAGTGATCCCGCTCACCAGGTCGCCTGGCAGCAAATGGAACAACTGCAGCAAAGCCTGGGCAGCATGCCCCAGCATTTGACCCGACGCGCGCTGTCCAGACCGCAACAACGCAGGCAGGTGCTCAAACTGCTGCTGGCAATGGCCGGGACGGGCTACCTGGGATGGAATGTTCAGCAACATACGGCGTTGAAGAACGTATTGGCGGATTACCGAACCCCGGTGGGTCAACGCAAGCATGTGGAGTTGGCCGATGGCAGCCAGATCGAGCTCAATACGGATACGGCCATCGATGTGGTATTCGACAGCCAGCAACGGCTGATCCGCCTGCGCGACGGGGAAATCCTGATCCGTACCGCCAGGCAGCGGGACACGCGTCCCTTCTATGTTGAAACGCAACAAGGCCGGATCCAGGCCTTGGGTACTCGCTTCTCGGTTCGCCAGTTGCACACCATGACCCGCGTCGGCGTACTGGAAGATCAGGTCAGTATTGTGCCGTTGACCTCCGGCGGCGAGCGGCTGTTGAGTGCGGGGCAAGGCGTTGACTTTGATGCCCGTGGCATCAGCCCCACCCGTAGTTATCCACAAAGCGCTTCAGCTTGGGTGGAAGGCCAACTAATCGTGCTCAATGAACCCTTGGGTAATGTCATCCAGGAACTGGCGCGCTACCGTCGGGGCGTACTTCAATGTGATGAACAGGCTGCAACGCTGCGGGTATCCGGCGCTTTTCGTCTTGATGCCGCTGACGCAGTACTGGCCAATCTGCAGGCCACACTGCCCATCCAGGTCAGGTATTTCACTCGGTACTGGATTTCGGTGACGCGAGCGGTTTGAACCTCTCGCAAAATAAACGCATTGAAGGGGTTATCTTTTTTGATTCAGGCACGGCCCCAGAGGTAAACGCGAATTCCACCACCTCAGGGCTTACAACACCATGCGCTTGCCACTCCTTCCGCTCCCTACCCGCCGTCATCTGTCCCGGCAATGCCTCAGCTACAGCCTGTTGCTGGCCAGCAGTCTGGGTGGTGCGATGTTATCGAACAGTGCGCTGGCCGCAGTAGCGTCACAGAGCTACAACATTGCTGCTGGTCCACTGGATAGCGCGTTGAACCAGTTTGCGTCGGCCTCCAACGTGATCCTGTCATTCTCTCCCTCAGAAACCGCGAACCTGCGAAGTGCCGGACTGCAGGGCAATTATTCCGTTGAGCAAGGGTTCGCTGTACTTCTTCAGGGTTCGAAACTGCAGGTTGTCGCACAAGCACCCGGCAGCTACATCCTCCAGCCGATTCCGGACAATGGTTCGGTACTGCTCTCACCTACGGCCATTAACAGCACGTTATCCACAGGCTTCGAGCAATCCCTGCCGGACCGCGGCTATAAAGCCGAAACCAGCCGCACGGGCACCAAGACCAGTACGCCACTCGCCGAAACCCCACGTTCGGTCTCGGTGGTGACAGAGCAACGCATGAAAGATCAGAAAACCCAGACCCTCACCGAAGCCCTTGGCTACGTACCCGGGATTTTCGCCCCGCCTTTTGCCGCTGGGGATAACCTTGCAGGCGACCTGTTTTTCATCCGTGGTTTCAATGCCACCGATTATGGCTACGGTTTGCTGCGTGATGGGTTGCGGGTCCAGGGCAACCGTTACGACACCACCACCGAACCTTTCGGGCTTGAGCGCGTTGAGATATTTCGCGGGCCTTCGTCGATTCTCTATGGCGAAAACGCACCAGGTGGTTTGGTCAACGTCGTCAGCAAGCGCCCCACAGCCAATCCCCAGGGGGAAGTTCAGCTCAGTTACGGCTCGAACAATCGTCGGCAACTGGGTGTGGATGTTTCCGGGCCGCTGAATGAGAGCGGGAACATTCTGGGTCGTGTGGTAATGCTCGGCCGCAACGCGGATACGCAAACCGATCATGTGCCTGATGATCGTATGTACATCGCACCCTCGCTGACCCTGAATTTCGACGACTACAACAGTCTGACTCTGCTGAGCAGTTACCAGAAGGACCATACCAATATGGAACTGGGGTTGCCTGCGGCCGGCACCTTGCTGCGCAACCCCAATGGCAAGCTCGATAAGGACGCGATGCTCGGCGTACCCGACTGGAACACGTTCGAGCGTGAGATGTGGAGTCTCGGTTATGAGTTCAGCCACAGCTTCAATGACGACTGGCAGTTCCGTCAGAACTCGCGCTACATGCAGTCGCGCATTACCCGGCACGAAACCTGGCCAGGAAACCTGAACAACGCAGGCTTCGGCACGTTGCTGAACGTCACCGCTTACGATCGTTTCAACAAGTCGATGGTGTACGCACTGGATAACCAGCTGGAAGGAAAATTCGACACCGGCGGCCTGGAAAACACCGTGCTGTTTGGCGCCAGCTTTGATCGCACCTCATTCAGCCAGGACTGGAATGCCGGTGCAGCCGGCCGGATTGACATCTTCGACCCGGTTTATCCACAGAAGCCGGTGACGTCCATTGCCGTGCAGAACACGCTGCTGGAGCAACAGATGCAAGGTTTGTACGGGCAGATCCAAAGCAAGTACGACAACTGGATCGTATTGCTCGGTGGCAGGCAGGACTGGGTCGACAGTCATTTTCGCAACAAGCTGGCACCCAACGGGGATATCAGCTCCAGCGACAAGAAATTCACCTACCAGGGCGGGGTGATGTATCAGTTCGACAACGGCCTCACGCCGTATGTCAGCTATTCCACCGCCTTTGTCCCGGTGCAGCAGATCTCCAACGGTGGTGCCCCGCTCGACCCGATTACCAGCAGCCAATATGAAGTGGGCTTCAAGTACGAGCCTGTCGGTTGGAACACGGCCTTCACCGCATCCGTCTACGACTTGCGCAAGAAAGACGACACCTACTTCGACTCCACCACGTCGACCTATCGGCAGGTGGGTGAAAGTCGTTCCAAAGGTGTGGAGCTTGAGCTCAACAGTGACATCAGCCAGAACCTCAACGTGACGGCTTCTTATTCTTACACTGATGCCCGGGTAACCAAGGACGCCGCTGGGTCACTGATCGAGGGTCATCAGATCACGGGTGTGCCGCGTAATCAGGCATCGGCATGGGCCAAGTATCGCTTTCTGGAGGGTTACCTCAATGGCTTCCACGTGGGGGCCGGTATTCGCTACTTCGACAGCGCTTTCGCTTACACGCCAGCGGCACTGTACGGCAAGCTCGATGCGGGCGATGTGACGCTGGTCGATGCGAACATCGGCTACCAGATCGATAAACACTGGTCCGTGGATGTGAACGCCAAGAATCTGTTCGACAAGGAATACGTGTCCGGCTGCAATGACGCGGGGCGCTGCTATTGGGGTGACAGCCGTACCCTGCTCGGGACAGTCAGTTACAACTGGTGAGGTTGTGGATAACTGGGCCATTGGCGAGTTATCCACAACGGCCCGGTCTTATGACTACTTACCAATGCAGAAGCTGGAGAAGATCCTGCCCAGCAGATCATCGGAACTGAAAGCGCCGGTGATCTCGGCCAGGGATTGCTGAGCCTGGCGCAAATCTTCAGCCAGCAACTCCCCTGCTCCGGCCATCGTCAGCTGCGCGCGGCCATGTTCAAGGGAGGCACTGGCGTGACGCAGCGCCTCCAGATGACGGCGGCGGGCGCTGAAGCTGCTTTCCGACGTTTGTTCGTAACCCATGCAGGCTTTCAAGTGATCGCGCAGTAACTCCAGGCCCTGCCCGCCAGCCTTGGCGCTGAGGCTGATGGTGACGTGGCCATCTGCGCTGGTTTCCAATTCGATCACATCGCCACTCAGATCCGCTTTGTTGCGGATCAGAGTGACCTTGCCTGGGTCCGGTCTTTGTTCCAGAAATTCTGGCCATAGGGCAAAGGGATCCAGTGCCTCGGGCGCTGTGGCGTCTACCACCAACAACACGCGGTCAGCTTCGCCAATGGCTTTGAGCGCCCGCTGCACACCAATTTTTTCGACCTGATCCTCGGTATTGCGCAGGCCTGCGGTATCCACCACATGCAGAGGCATGCCATCGATGTGGATATGTTCACGAAGAATATCCCGAGTAGTGCCCGCAATCTCGGTCACGATGGCCGCTTCCTTGCCTGCCAGCGCATTCAACAGGCTGGACTTGCCTGCGTTGGGCCGACCGGCGATGACCACTGTCATCCCGTCGCGCAACAACGCACCCTGCCCCGCTTCGCGCAGCACTGTGGATAACTCATCACGTACAGCATCGAGCATTTTCAGGACATGGCCATCAGCAAGAAAGTCGATTTCTTCTTCCGGGAAGTCGATGGCGGCCTCCACGTAGATACGCAAGCTGATCAATTTCTCGGTCAAGTTATCCACACGACGAGAAAAAGCGCCCTGCAGCGACCGAAGTGCATTGCGTGCAGCCTGTGCAGAACTGGCCTCGATGAGGTCTGCAATGGCCTCGGCCTGAGCCAGGTCCAGCTTGTCATTGAGGAAGGCACGCTCGCTGAATTCACCGGGTCTAGCGAGTCGGCTGCCTAACTCGAGGCAACGCTGCAGCAACATATCCAGCACCACCGGACCACCGTGGCCCTGCAATTCCAGGACATCTTCACCGGTGAATGAGTTAGGGCCGGGAAAATACAGCGCAATGCCTTCATCAATCACTTGCCCGGCGCCATCCTCGAACGGCCCGTAGTGGGCGAACCGGGGTTTCAGGTCACGACCGGTAAAGGCCAAGGCTGCCTTGGCGGCCAATGGCCCGGAAATACGCACGATGCCTACACCACCACGACCTTGGGCCGTGGCGATGGCAGCGATGGTTTCACGTGGGACATTCATGGTCCGGCTCCAGAGCAAATGACAGATAGCAAAACGCCCCACGAGGGGGCGCCTTGTACAACTTATTCACAGGTTAGATCAAGCTTCGGCTTTTTTGGTCGCCGCTTCGATCTTGCGAGTGATGTACGCCTGTTGAGTGATCGACAGGGTGTTGTTCACAACCCAGTACAGAACCAGACCAGCAGGGAACCACAGGAAGAAGAACGTGAAGATGATGGGCATCATTTTCATGACCTTGGCCTGCATCGGATCCGGCGGGGTCGGGTTCAGTCGCTGCTGAATGAACATGGTCGCGCCCATGATGATCGGCAGAATGAAGAACGGATCCTTGATCGACAGGTCGGTAATCCACAGCAGCCACGGAGCCTGACGCATCTCGACGCTTTCAAGCAGTACCCAGTACAGCGACAGGAATACTGGCATCTGTACGAGGATCGGTAAGCAACCACCCAGCGGGTTGATCTTTTCCTTCTTGTACAGCTCCATCATCGCTTGCGACATTTTCTGACGATCGTCGCCATGCTGTTCTTTCAGAGCAGCAAGTTTCGGAGCGACTGCGCGCATGCGAGCCATGGATTTGTAGCTGGCGGCCGACAATGGGAAGAACAGACCCTTGATCAGCATGGTCAGGAAGATGATCGACCAGCCCCAGTTACCCACAATCGCGTGGATGTGTTGCAGCAACCAGAAGATAGGTTGAGCAATGAACCACAGGATGCCGTAGTCGACGGTCAATTCCAGACCTGGGGACAACTCTTTGAGTACTGCCTGGCTTTTCGGACCGGCATACAGCGTAGCGCTGAGTTCAGTCTTGGCACCTGGAGCAACCGTTACGGCAGGACCGGTGAAGCCGATGATGTAGTTACCCTGGCTGTCTTTGCGAGTCTGGACCGCATTGGCGTTGTCCTTGCTCGGAATCCACGCCGTTACAAAATAGTGCTGCAACCATGCAACCCAGCCGCCCTGAACAGTTTCTTTCAGTTGGCCTTTGTCGATGTCTTTCATCGAGACTTTTTTGTACGGTTCGGCCGCTGTCCACAGCGCAGCGCCCAGATAGGTCGCGGTACCGGTGGCAGTTGTCGAGGATGGATCATCGCTGCCGTCGCGTTTCAGCTGGGCGAACAGGTTGCCCGACCAAGGCTGAGCGCTCTGGTTGTCGATTTCGTAGCTGACAACCAGGTCATACAGGCCGCGCTTGAAAGTGAAGCGCTTGATGTAGTTGACACCGTTCTCGCTGAATTTCAGGTCAACGACCAGGTTTTCCTGACCATCGGCCAGTTGATAACTCTTCTGCGCGCTCGAATAAACCGGGCGACCTGCCGAACGAGCATCTGGACCATTGGCGCCTGTCAGGCCGCTTTGGGCCAGAAAGGTACGTTCGCCGCCGTTATCAAACAGCTGAAACGGGACATCAGGATGATCCTGACGACGTGGATACAGTGGCAATCTCAACTGAACGACGTCACCACCAACCGGATCGATCTCCAGGTTCAGCACGTCAGTTTTGACCTGGATAAGGTCTTTGCTGGCGGCTACCGGAGTTTCCAGTGGAGCAGTGACCTGGCCGTTGGCACTCGGAACGTCGGCGCTTGCCGAAGTATTAGTACCGGTGGAGGTTTCAGGAATACTCGGTGTAGCGGTGCTGGCAGCAACATTCTGAGTCGGCAGGGCGGCCTGGCCGTAGTCTTGGTTCCATTTCAGAACCCCGACATAGGTCACGATTGCCAGGGCGACGATCAGGATCGTGCGTTTAATATCCATGATTACTCGGCCATCGAAGAAGAACGGGAGGTAGGGATAGATGGAACCGGGTCATAACCACCGGGATTCCACGGATGACAGCGACCTAATCGACGAAAGGTCAGCCAGCCACCGCGTAGAAGGCCATGATTTTCAATGGCTTCATACGCGTAGCAGGAGCAACTGGGGTAGAAACGACAGTGGCTGGCCATTAGCGGGCTAATGGCATAGCGATAGAACTGGATCGGTACGAGCGCCAGTTTACGCATCGGTACTATCTACCCCTACAGTTTCGGCTTTGGCTTCTGGAACCGGCCGGCTGCGTGCCAGACGTTTCCATAGCTTGCCGAAATGCTGAATCAATTCGGGGTTTTCTACGTCACCCAAACCTTTACGCGCGACAATCACGATATCCCAACCGACCAAATTATCTTGGTGTTGGCGAAATGATTCGCGCATCAGGCGTTTCAAGCGATTGCGCTCGACGGAGAGCTTTACGCTCTTTTTACCGATAACCAGCCCCAGACGGGGATGATCAAGGTCGTTGTTGCGCGCAAGGAGCAGGAGATTTTTCCCCGGAACCTTGCCGGTAGGGGAGTCAAAGACTGCCTTGAAATGCCGGGGAGTAAGCAAACGCTTTTCCCGACTGAAGTCCTGACTCACCTCCAGTGCCGGATTATCAAACTGCCAGACGCGCACGACCTTTGGCGCGACGACGCGACAGGACGGCACGGCCGTTCTTGGTGGCCATGCGAGCACGGAAGCCGTGAGTGCGAGCGCGTTTGATAGTGCTTGGTTGGAAAGTACGTTTCATGGCGTGTTACCTGGTTCGTCCACAACGGGCCGGAATGGCCCCCGTTTTAAGAGACCGGGGATTCTAGAGAAAGCAAGCCTCTAGGTCAATTTCCAACCAGCGTTTCCTTCATTTACTTGTTTTCGCCTTCTCGTGACCTGCCGGGTACACCTGAACGAATCGTGAGCTGGCGTAGATATAGAAATAAAGAAGGAAAGTATTTAAAGCTTCTTTATAGAGCTTATTAAAGCAAGGCTCGGCATCTTCTGTGGATAACCTATCGCAGCCCTTTTAAGACGTGATGTACAGAGAATGACAACACTGTCGAGAAACGGTGCTCTGCCTGTGCTGCACTGTCGGAAAACCTGTGCGTGGAATGCCATTTTATCCACAGGCAGGTTATGCACAGATTTCAAGGCCTAGTTATGCAACGAGCTGAGGCGTGCTTATCCACAGGGCTTATGCACACGCCGTCTGTCGCTTTGTTTGCCTATAAAGCGATGATTTATCCCGCTTTGTTCTCAACCTACATGTGGATAAGTAAGGCTTCGGCCGGTACAATGGCGGCTGTTTTTGCCTCACCGGCGTTTAACCTAGGGGATGTCCGTGTCATTGGAACTTTGGCAGCAGTGCGTGGAGCTTTTGCGCGAAGAGCTGCCTGCCCAGCAATTCAACACCTGGATCCGTCCGCTACAGGTTGAAGCCGAAGGCGACGAGTTGCGTGTCTACGCACCGAACCGTTTTGTTCTTGATTGGGTCAACGAAAAATACCTGAGTCGTCTGCTTGAACTGCTGGGAGAGCACGGCCAGGGTCTGGCTCCTGCACTCTCCTTATTGATAGGCAGCAAGCGTAGCTCCGCACCTCGTGCCGCGCCGAACGCGCCGTTGGCCGCTGCTGCATCACAGGCAATGGCCGCGACCCAGCAGGCTGCGCCGGTTGCCCCCGCGCCTGTGCATATGTCGGCGCCAGCACCTGTTCAATCGCTGCAGGTCAATGACGAGCCGTCCCGCGCCAGTTTCGATCCGATGGTGGGCGCAAGTTCTCAGCAAGCTCCGGCTCGCGAACAGCGCACCGTGCAGGTCGAGGGTGCGTTGAAGCACACCAGCTACCTGAACCGCACGTTCACCTTCGAGAACTTCGTCGAGGGTAAGTCCAACCAACTGGCCCGGGCTGCGGCCTGGCAAGTGGCGGATAACCCCAAGCACGGCTACAACCCGCTCTTCCTTTATGGCGGTGTGGGTCTGGGTAAGACTCACTTGATGCACGCTGTGGGTAACCACCTGCTCAAGAAGAATCCGAACGCCAAGGTGGTGTACCTGCACTCGGAGCGTTTCGTTGCAGACATGGTCAAAGCACTGCAGCTCAACGCGATCAACGAGTTCAAACGCTTTTATCGCTCCGTGGACGCCTTGCTGATCGATGACATTCAGTTCTTCGCCCGCAAAGAGCGTTCCCAGGAAGAGTTTTTCCACACCTTCAACGCATTGCTCGAGGGTGGTCAGCAGGTGATTCTGACCAGCGACCGCTACCCTAAAGAGATTGAAGGGCTCGAAGAGCGTCTCAAGTCGCGCTTCGGTTGGGGGCTGACTGTTGCAGTCGAACCACCTGAGCTTGAAACCCGCGTCGCGATTCTGATGAAGAAAGCGGATCAGGCCAAGGTCGATCTGCCGCACGACGCAGCGTTCTTTATTGCGCAGCGTATTCGCTCCAACGTTCGTGAACTCGAAGGCGCACTCAAGCGCGTGATCGCTCACTCCCACTTCATGGGGCGTGATATCACCATCGAGCTGATCCGCGAATCGTTGAAAGACTTGCTGGCCCTGCAAGACAAGCTGGTGAGTGTGGATAACATTCAGCGCACGGTCGCCGAGTACTACAAGATCAAGATTTCCGACCTGTTGTCCAAGCGTCGTTCACGATCTGTAGCGCGGCCGCGGCAGGTTGCCATGGCCTTGTCCAAAGAGCTGACCAACCACAGCCTGCCGGAAATCGGCGATGTGTTTGGCGGACGGGACCACACAACGGTGCTGCATGCCTGCCGGAAAATTAATGAATTGAAGGAATCCGACGCGGATATTCGCGAGGACTACAAGAACCTGCTGCGTACACTGACCACTTGATGAAATCATCGCAGCTTATTAAGGCAAGGGACTAGACCATGCACTTCACCATTCAACGCGAAGCCCTGTTGAAACCTCTGCAATTGGTCGCCGGCGTCGTCGAACGTCGTCAGACCTTGCCGGTGCTCTCCAATGTGCTTCTGGTCGTACAAGGCCAGCAGCTGTCGTTGACCGGTACCGACCTTGAGGTCGAGCTGGTCGGTCGCGTCCAGCTTGAAGAACCTGCCGAGCCGGGCGAAATCACGGTACCTGCGCGCAAGCTGATGGATATCTGCAAAAGCCTGCCCAATGACGCGCTGATCGACATCAAGGTCGATGACGCCAAGCTGGTGGTCAAGGCTGGCCGTAGCCGTTTCACCTTGTCGACATTGCCTGCCAATGACTTCCCGACTGTAGAAGAAGGTCCGGGTTCGCTCACTTTCAATCTGGTGCAGAGCAAACTGCGTCGTTTGATCGAGCGCACCAGCTTTGCCATGGCTCAGCAGGATGTTCGTTACTATCTGAACGGCATGCTGCTTGAAGTCAGCGCCGGTGTTCTGCGCGCGGTCGCTACCGACGGCCACCGTCTGGCCATGTGCTCCATGACCGCCGATATCGAACAAGCAGACCGCCACCAGGTGATCGTGCCACGTAAAGGCATTCTGGAACTGGCGCGACTGCTCACCGAGCAGGACGGCATGGTCAGCATCGTTCTGGGTCAGCACCACATTCGTGCGACCACGGGCGAGTTCACCTTCACCTCGAAGCTGGTCGACGGCAAGTTCCCGGACTACGAGCGCGTCCTGCCTAAAGGCGGCGACAAACTGGTACTCGGTGATCGCCAGGCATTGCGCGAGGCCTTCAGCCGTACCGCGATTCTGTCCAACGAGAAGTACCGTGGTATCCGTCTGCAACTGGCCAGCGGTCAGCTGAAAATTCAGGCCAATAACCCTGAGCAGGAAGAAGCAGAAGAAGAGATCGGCGTTGACTACAATGGCGCCTCGCTGGAGATAGGTTTCAACGTCAGCTACTTGCTGGACGTGTTGGGCGTGATGACCACCGAGCAGGTTCGTCTGATTCTGTCGGATTCCAACAGCAGTGCGCTGGTTCAGGAATCGGATAACGACGACTCCGCTTACGTCGTTATGCCAATGCGTCTGTAATGCTCAGCAGAACCTAGATGTCTCTTAGTCGCGTCTCGGTCACCGGGGTGCGCAATCTGCAACCGGTGACCTTCTCCCCTTCCCCTCGCATCAATATCCTTCACGGCGCCAATGGCAGTGGCAAAACCAGCGTGCTGGAAGCCATCCATTTGCTGGGTCTCGCGCGCTCGTTTCGCAGTGCTCGTCTGCTTCCTGTCATCCAGTACGAACAGCCAGCGTGTACCGTTTTCGGCCAGGTTGATTTGGCCGAGGGTGGGCACAGCAATCTGGGTATTTCTCGGGACCGCCAAGGCGAGTTCCAGATACGAATCGATGGTCAGAATGCACGCAGTGCTGCGCAACTGGCTGAGACCTTGCCCCTGCAACTCATCAACCCGGACAGTTTTCGACTACTTGAGGGTGCTCCCAAGATCCGTCGGCAGTTTCTGGATTGGGGAGTGTTCCACGTGGAACCTCGATTCATGGCCACTTGGCAGCGTCTTCAGAAGGCCTTGCGGCAGCGAAACTCATGGCTGCGGCATGGTACACTTGACGGCGCTTCGCAAGCGGCATGGGACCGGGAATTGTGCCTGGCCAGTGATGAAATCGATGAGTTTCGTCGAACCTACATCAAGGCTCTTAAGCCCGTATTTGAACAGACTCTGAGCGAACTGGTTGAACTCGACGGTTTGACCCTGAGCTACTACCGCGGGTGGGACAAGGAAAAAGACTTGAGCACAGTGCTCGCTTCTTCCCTGCATCGCGATCAGCAGATGGGCCATACGCAAGCCGGACCGCAACGCGCTGATTTGCGCCTCAGATTGGGCGCCCATAACGCGGCAGATATCTTGTCGCGGGGTCAGCAGAAACTGGTTGTGTGTGCCTTGCGTATTGCCCAGGGTCACCTCGTCAGCCAAGCGCGACGAGGCCAATGTATTTACCTGGTGGACGATTTACCGTCCGAGCTCGACGAGCAACATCGCCGCGCACTTTGCCGCTTGCTTGAAGACTTACGCTGCCAGGTGTTCATCACCTGTGTAGACCACGAATTATTGAGGGAAGGCTGGCAGACGGAAACGCCAGTCGCTTTGTTCCACGTGGAACAAGGCCGTATCACCCAGACCCACGACCATCGGGAGTGATTGCATGAGCGAAAACCAAACGTACGACTCCTCCAGTATCAAGGTACTGAAAGGGCTAGATGCCGTACGCAAGCGTCCCGGAATGTACATCGGTGACACTGACGATGGCAGCGGTCTGCACCATATGGTGTTTGAGGTTGTTGATAACTCGATCGACGAAGCATTGGCTGGCCATTGCGACGACATCAGTATCATCATCCACCCGGATGAATCGATTACAGTGCGCGACAACGGTCGCGGCATTCCGGTAGATGTGCATAAAGAAGAAGGCGTCTCGGCGGCAGAGGTCATCATGACCGTGCTCCACGCTGGCGGTAAGTTCGATGACAACTCCTACAAGGTTTCCGGCGGGCTGCACGGTGTAGGTGTTTCTGTTGTTAACGCTTTGTCCGAACTGTTGCTGTTGACGGTACGTCGCAGCGGCAAGATCTGGGAGCAGACTTACGTCCATGGTGTTCCACAGGAACCTATGCGTATTGTTGGCGAAAGCGATACGACCGGCACCGAGATCCACTTCAAGCCGTCTGCTGAAACCTTCAAGAACATCCACTTCAGCTGGGACATTCTGGCCAAGCGGATTCGTGAGTTGTCATTCCTGAACTCCGGTGTCGGCATCGTCCTCAAAGACGAGCGCAGCGGCAAGGAAGAACTGTTCAAGTACGAAGGCGGCCTGCGTGCGTTCGTTGAGTACCTGAACACCAACAAGACGCCAGTGAACCAGGTATTCCACTTCAACATTCAGCGCGATGACGGCATCGGCGTCGAGATCGCGCTGCAGTGGAATGACAGCTTCAACGAGAACCTGTTGTGCTTCACCAACAACATTCCTCAGCGCGACGGTGGTACTCACCTGGTGGGTTTCCGTTCCGCACTGACGCGTAACCTGAACACGTATATCGAGCAGGAAGGTCTGGCCAAGAAGCACAAGGTCGCGACTACCGGTGACGATGCACGTGAAGGTTTGACCGCGATCATTTCGGTCAAAGTCCCTGATCCGAAGTTCAGCTCGCAGACCAAAGACAAGCTGGTTTCTTCAGAAGTGAAGACCGCAGTGGAACAGGAGATGGGTAAATACTTCTCCGACTTCCTGCTGGAAAACCCGAACGAAGCCAAAGCAGTTGTGGGCAAGATGATCGACGCCGCGCGCGCTCGTGAAGCTGCTCGCAAGGCGCGTGAGATGACTCGCCGTAAAGGTGCGTTGGACATCGCGGGCTTGCCAGGCAAGCTTGCCGACTGCCAGGAAAAAGACCCTGCCCTTTCCGAACTCTATCTCGTGGAAGGTGACTCTGCTGGCGGTTCAGCCAAGCAGGGACGTAACCGTAAAACCCAAGCGATCCTGCCACTCAAGGGCAAGATCCTTAACGTCGAAAAAGCACGCTTCGACAAGATGATCTCTTCGCAAGAAGTGGGCACCTTGATCACCGCGCTGGGCTGCGGCATTGGCCGCGACGAGTACAACATCGACAAGCTGCGCTATCACAACATCATCATCATGACCGATGCTGACGTTGACGGTTCTCACATCCGTACCCTGTTGCTGACCTTCTTCTTCCGTCAGCTGCCGGAGCTGATCGAGCGTGGTTATATCTACATCGCTCAGCCGCCGCTGTACAAGGTCAAGAAAGGCAAACAAGAGCAGTACATCAAAGACGACGACGCCATGGAAGAGTACATGACGCAGTCGGCTCTGGAGGATGCCAGCCTGCACCTCAACGAAGATGCCCCAGGCATTTCCGGTGAAGCCCTTGAGCGTCTGGTTAACGATTTCCGCATGGTCATGAAGACCCTCAAGCGTCTGTCGCGCTTGTATCCTCAGGAACTGACCGAGCACTTCGTTTACCTGCCGCCGGTAACCCTGGAGCAGCTGTCGGATCACGAAGGCATGCAGGCTTGGTTGGCGCTGTTTGACGCTCGCCTGCGTGTAGGTGAGAAGTCGGGCCTGGTGTACAAAGCCAGTCTGCGTGAAGACCGCGAGCGTAACGTGTGGTTGCCAGAGGTCGAGCTGATCTCCCATGGCCTGTCCAACTACGTCACGTTCAACCGCGACTTCTTCGGCAGCAACGACTACAAGACCGTCACTGCCCTTGGTCTGCAGATCAGCACCTTGCTGGAAGAAGGCGCTTATGTGCAACGTGGCGAACGCAAGAAGCCGGTCAACGAGTTCAAGGAAGCCTTGGCGTGGTTGATGGCTGAAAGCACCAAGCGTCACACCATCCAGCGCTACAAAGGTCTGGGCGAAATGAACCCTGACCAGCTGTGGGAAACCACCATGGACCCATCGGTTCGCCGAATGCTCAAGGTGACCATTGAAGATGCAATCGGTGCAGACCAGATCTTCAACACCTTGATGGGCGATGCTGTAGAGCCTCGTCGTGACTTCATCGAGAGCAATGCCTTGGCGGTCTCCAACCTGGACTTCTAAGCGCTTTCAGCGAAGCGAAAACAAAAACCCCGGGCATCGAGCCGGGGTTTTTTGTTCTTGGGTAGCGCTGAAGGAGCTGAGCACGGCAGTGTTCCACGTGGAACGTTGTAGGCTTAAATCTTCGCGTTGAGCTTCATATTAGCTGGGCAATTGGCACTCTCCCTAAGGGTTAGGCTTTACCCTGTTAGCTCCCTCCTCCCGGCTGGTAATAATGAGCAAGCGAATATTGGCGATACTGGGTCATCCATCGAGTGACAGCTTTTGCGCGGCATTGGCGAGTGAGTATGTAGATGCCGCAACGCGCTCATCCGGATTCGGAATAATTCGAGAAAGTGTCTCGGCCCAGGCTTCCAATCTGTTCGCAGAGTGCCTGTTGCTCGGCCCGCCTTACCCTGCCCCAACACGCCAACCGTTAGCCAGAAAGCACCCATAAAAAAACCGACCTGGAAGGTCGGTTCTAGACGCTCATAAAAACTTATGCACTTTATTGGCGCTTTAATGAGGTTCCGAAATAAGCAATGAAACCAAGGCTTTGAGCGCGATTTTCAGCGATAAATCAAAAACAGTGCACAGGTTATCCACAAAACTCAGAGGGCAGCTTCTTCGTTGTGCGTGACAGGCACAGCGATTGATCCCAGCGCCTTCTGGGTGTCTTCATTCCAGGTCTGTACGCGATCATTGAGGGCTGCGATAGCACGAGGTCCAGTGCCTTCTGCAAACATGGGCTCACCGATAACCACCTGGATAGTGCCTGGTTTTTTCCCCCAGCCTTCTTTCGGCCAGTATTTGCCAGCGTTGTGAGCGATAGGCAATACCGGCAGGTCGGCGTTGACTGCCAAAGCAGTGCCCCCTCGGGAGAACTTGCCCACCTGGCCAAACGGCACGCGGGTGCCTTCGGGGAAGATCAAAACCCAGACGCCGTCCTTCAACAGCTCATCACCCTTCTTGGCGATCTGCTTGAGGGCGGCCTTGGGGTTATCGCGGTCGATGGCGATAGGACGCAGCATCGCCATGGCCCAACCAAAGAACGGCACGTAAAGCAGTTCACGCTTGAGCACCTGGCTCAAGGGTTGAAAGTGCGCGGACAGGAAGAAGGTTTCCCAGGTGCTCTGGTGGTTGGAGATGATTACACAGGGCGTAGTCGGAACGTTTTCCTGGCCGGTGACTTCAACTTTGATGTTCAGAAACACCCGCGTCAGCCACAGCGCGCATCGGCACCAATAGACATTGATGAAGCGATAGCGGGCGCGGAACGGCAGGAACGGCGCGATAAAGAAACTCAGCGTGCACCACAGCAACGAACTGGTGCCCAGCAGCAGGTAAAAGAAAAAGGTTCTGATTGCCTGCATGATCGACATAGCTAGTTTTACCGTACGGGCTTGAGCCCGTTCAATCAGACGCAGCGCCAGTCAGGCTGGCACTGCGCTTTTGTGGATAAGTTCTGCGGCAACCGCCGCAAGATCGTCAAATACCAAGGTGTTGGCGGGCAGCGTGCCGGCCATCGTCTTCTCACCTTTGCCGGTTTTTACCAAAACCGGCTGTGAGTCGACGGCCAGCGCAGCCTTCAGGTCACTGCTGCTGTCCCCCACAAACCATAGACCTGCCAGACCCACCTGATAGTGGTGGGCGATGGTCTGCAGCATCCCGGGCTTGGGCTTGCGGCAAGCGCAGCCTTCATCCGGGCCGTGAGGGCAGTAAACGATCAACCCCACCTCACCGCCCTGCTCTGCCACCAGCGCACGCAAACGCGCGTGCATGGCATCGAGGGTGGCAAGGTCGTAATAGCCGCGGGCGATGCCGGACTGGTTGGTCGCGACAGCTACCGTCCAGCCCGCTTTGCTCAGTTGCGCGATGGCCTCGATCGAGCCAGGGATTGGAATCCACTCCTCCACCGACTTTATGTAAGCGTCGGAGTCATGGTTGATCACTCCGTCCCGATCAAGGATCAGCAACTTCACACTACGCCCCTTCTTCAGCCCAGCAGCGAGATGTCAGCGACACCCAGGAACAGGCCCCGCAGACGCGCCAGCAGCGCATAGCGGTTAGCTCGTACGCTGGCGTCCTCGGCATTGACCATCACGGCTTCGAAGAAGGCATCGACAGGTTCACGCAGCGCTGCAAGACGCGCCAGGGTTTCAGCGTACTGACGCGCTTCTGCCATCGGCTGTACGGCCTGGTCAGCTTGCGTGATCGCCGAGTACAGGGAGAACTCGTTGGCGTTGTCGAAGTACTTGGGCTCGACGGTCTGGGCAATGTTGCCCTCCGCTTTGCCGAGCAGGTTCGATACGCGCTTGTTCACCGCTGCCAACGCAGCTGCTTCCGGCAGCTTGCGGAAGGCCTGAACCGCCTGAACGCGTTGATCGAAGTCCAGCGCCGAACCTGGCTGCAAAGCCCGAACCGACAGGTAGACCGCAACCTCTACGCCTTCATCTTCATAGCGCGCACGCAGACGGTCGAAGACGAACTCCAGGACCTGTTCCGACAAGCCAGCGGCTTTGACTTTGGCACCGAACTGAGCGACCGCGAATTTCACGGTCTCGATCAGGTCCAGATCCAGCTGCTTCTCGATCAGAATCCGCAGGATGCCCAGTGCCGCACGACGCAATGCATACGGGTCCTTACTGCCGGTGGGCAGCATGCCGATACCAAAGATGCCGACCAGGGTATCCAGCTTGTCGGCAATGGCGACCGCCGCACCGGTCAGGGTGGTTGGCAGTTCAGCGCCAGCGCCACGCGGCATGTACTGCTCGTTCAGCGCCAGCGCGACATCTTCTGCCTCGCCGTCAGCCTTGGCGTAGTAGTAACCGGCAATGCCCTGCATTTCCGGGAATTCGCCGACCATTTCTGTTGCCAGGTCGCACTTGGACAGCAGGCCCGCGCGAGCGGCACGTTGGGCGTCGCCGCCAATGCGCGGGGCAATGAATGCCGCCAGTTTGGAAACCCGCTCAGCCTTGTCGTAAACGCTGCCCAGTTGAGCCTGGAATACCACGTTCTGCAGACGCTGGTTAAACGTTTCCAGCTTCTGCTTCTTGTCCTGCTTGAAGAAGAACTCGGCGTCAGTCAGACGCGGGCGAACGACTTTCTCGTTCCCCAGGATGATCTGCTGCGGGTCCTTGCTTTCAATGTTGGCCACGGTAATGAAGCGCGGCAGCAGCTTGCCTTCGGCATCCAGCAGGCAGAAATACTTCTGGTTGTCCTGCATGGTGGTGATCAGTGCTTCCTGAGGCACTTCAAGGAAGCGCTCTTCGAAGGAACACACCAGCGGCACCGGCCACTCGACCAGCGACGTCACTTCATCGAGCAGGTTCGGCGGCACGATGGCAGTGCCTTCGTGCTGGGTCGCCAACTCTTCGATGCGCTTGGTGATCAGCAGACGACGCTCGTTGAAATCAGCCAATACATAAGCGCTGCGCAGATCGCTCAGGTAACTGGCAGGCGAAGTGATGCGCACGCTTTCCGGATGGTGGAAGCGGTGACCACGGGAGTCGCGGCCAGCGGTCTGAGCCAGAATCGTGCAGTCGATCACCTGATCGCCGAACAGCATGACCAGCCATTGGGTCGGCCGTACGAACTCTTCCTTGCGAGCACCCCAGCGCATGCGCTTGGGAATCGGCAGGTCGTTCAGGGAGTCTTCGACGATGGTCGGCAGCAGGCTCGCGGTAGGTTTACCGGCGATGCTCTGGCTGTAGCGCAGTTTCGGGCCGCTCTGATCGATTTCGCTCAGATCAACGCCGCACTTCTTGGCGAAGCCCAGGGCCGCCTGAGTCGGATTGCCTTCAGCATCGAAAGCTGCCTGACGTGGCGGGCCATCGAGGTTGACGCTGCGATCGGGCTGCTGGGTGGACAGGTCAGTGATCAAAACCGCCAGACGACGCGGCGCGCCGTAAACCTGCTTGGCGCTGTAGGTCAGGCCAGCAGCCTGCAGGCCTTTTTCGATACCGGCCAGGAATGCGTCGGCCAGGGTATTGAGCGCTTTTGGCGGCAGCTCTTCGGTGCCCAGTTCAACCAGAAAATCTTGAGCACTCATTGTTGCGCCTCCAGCTTGGCCAATACTTCGTCACGTAGATCAGGCGGCGCCATCGGGAAGCCCAGCTTGGCGCGAGCCATCAGATAGGCTTGAGCCACCGAACGCGCCAGGGTGCGTACGCGCAGGATGTATTGCTGGCGAGCGGTGACCGAAATGGCGCGGCGGGCATCGAGCAGGTTGAAGGTATGGGAGGCCTTCAACACCATTTCGTAGCTCGGCAGTGGCAGCGGCTGATCAAGCTCGATCAGGCGCTTGGCTTCGCTTTCATAGAAATCGAACAGTTCGAACAGTTTGTCGACGTTGGCGTGTTCGAAGTTGTAGGTCGATTGCTCCACTTCGTTCTGGTGAAACACATCGCCGTAAGTCACGCGGCCGAATGGACCGTCAGCCCAGACCAGGTCATAGACCGAGTCGACGTTCTGCAGGTACATCGCCAGACGTTCCAGGCCGTAGGTGATTTCGCCGGTGACCGGATAGCACTCGATACCACCCGCCTGCTGGAAGTAGGTGAACTGCGAGACTTCCATGCCGTTGAGCCAGATTTCCCAGCCCAGACCCCAGGCGCCCAGCGTCGGCGATTCCCAGTTGTCTTCAACGAAGCGCACGTCGTGGACCAGCGGGTCCAGGCCGACATGCTTCAGGGAGCCCAGATACAGCTCTTGAAAGTTGTCCGGGTTTGGTTTGAGCACCACCTGGAACTGGTAGTAGTGCTGCAGACGGTTCGGGTTTTCGCCATAACGGCCGTCAGTCGGGCGGCGGCTTGGCTGGACGTAGGCGGCGTTCCAGGTTTCCGGGCCAACGGCGCGCAGAAACGTGGCGGTGTGGAAAGTGCCGGCGCCTACTTCCATATCGTAGGGCTGAAGTACCACGCAACCTTGCTCGGCCCAGTATTGCTGGAGGGCGAGGATCAAGTCTTGGAAGGTACGCACGGCTGGCGTAGGCTGGCTCACGAAATTCACCTGTACTGGGGCTGCGATTTAAAGAGCGGGAGTATACCCGATTCGGCCGCACCTCCACCCTTGGGAGCCCTATGCCACTCTGCTTTTGGTGCAACGAAGAGCCGATTTACATCGATTATCACGATCAGGAGTGGGGCGTGCCGTTGCGCGACGCGCAGAAGCTCTTCGAGTTGCTTTTGCTCGAAGGGTTCCAGGCGGGGCTTTCATGGATCACGGTCCTGAAAAAACGCGCCCGTTATCGCGAGGTCATGTTCGGCTTTGACGTTCATCGGATTGCCGCCATGACCGACGACGATATCGAACACTTGATGCAGGAGCCGGGCATTATCCGCAATCGTCTCAAGCTTAACGCCGCCCGGCGCAACGCTCAGGCGTGGTTGAAGCTGGATGATCCGGTGGCATTCCTCTGGTCATTCGTAGGCGGCCAACAGAAGATCAATCACTTCAAGGACCGCAGCGAAGTCCCGGCCATCACTCCAGAGGCCGAGGCCATGAGCAAGGCCTTGAATAAAGCCGGTTTTACCTTTGTTGGCCCCACCATCTGCTACGCCTACATGCAGTCCAGCGGCATGGTCATGGACCATACGCTGGATTGTGATCGATACGCGGTTTTGACTCGCTGATGGTTACAATGGCCGCCTTGAGTTTTAGGGAGTGATCTGTGGAAAAGTTTAAAGGTGCCCTCATGGTGGGCGCGTTGCGACTGTTTGCCTTGTTGCCCTGGCGCGTTGTGCAGTGGGCTGGCGCGGGCATTGGCTGGCTGATGTGGAAGCTGCCCAACCGTTCGCGAGAAGTCGCGCGCATCAATCTGGCCAAGTGCTTCCCGGAAATGGACCCCGCTGAACGCGAGCGTCTTGTCGGGCGCAGCCTCATGGACATCGGCAAGACCCTGACCGAAAGCGCCTGCGCCTGGATCTGGCCTGCGCAGAAATCCATCGATCTGGTCCGTGAAGTCGAAGGCCTCGATGTGCTCAAGGAGGCGCTGGCATCTGGCAAGGGCGTGGTGGGTATCACCAGCCACCTGGGCAACTGGGAAGTGTTGAACCACTTCTATTGCAGCCAGTGCAAGCCGATCATTTTCTACCGTCCGCCCAAGCTCAAGGCGGTGGACGACCTCCTGCGCAAGCAGCGCGTGCAGCTGGGTAACCGGGTGGCGGCGTCCACCAAGGAAGGGATTCTCAGCGTCATCAAGGAAGTGCGCAAAGGTGGTTCGGTGGGCATCCCGGCAGACCCGGAGCCAGCCGAATCGGCAGGGATCTTCGTGCCGTTTTTCGCCACCACGGCCCTGACCAGTAAATTCGTGCCGAACATGCTGGCCGGTGGCAAAGCCGTGGGGGTATTCCTGCACGCCATGCGCCTGCCGGATGGTTCGGGTTACAAAGTGGTTCTGGAAGCTGCGCCTGAAGCCATGTACAGCACTGACACCGAAACCTCGGCCGCCGCCATGAGCAAGGTGGTGGAGAAATATGTGCGGGCCTATCCAAGCCAGTACATGTGGACCATGAAGCGCTTCAAGAAACGCCCGGCGGGGGAAGCGCGCTGGTATTGATTAAGCCCAAGTCACCGGCTTCAGGCGCCTCACTGCCCCGCTGCAAATGTGGGCTTTTGTGGGAGCGAATTCATTCGCGAACGCGGTAGTACAGACGATGAAACTTCTTCGGATGTACCGGCCCTTTCGCGAATGAATTCGCTCCCACGGTGGATCTGATTTCAATCCAGTATCCGGTCCGAAGGCACTGTCTTCAGCATCGGCTGTACGGCCGCCTTCGCGAGCAAGCTCGCTCCCACAGGTTATTCGCCGCAGTGGGTCTCATTTCAATCCAGCATCCAGATCGCCTCAGAAGAAACTCAACCCCACCTGAAACAGCCGCTCCACATCGCGGATGTACTTTTTATCCACCAGGAACATGATCACGTGGTCGCCCGAGGCAATCACCGTTGCGTCGTGGGCGATGAGGACTTCGTCGGCGCGGATGATGGCGCCGATGGTCGTGCCGGACGGCAGGGCGATGTCTTTGATGGCGCGGCCGATCACCTTGCTGGATTTAGGGTCGCCGTGGGCTACGACTTCAATGGCCTCCGCCGCCCCTCTGCGCAATGAGTGAACGCTGACGATATCGCCGCGCCGCACGTGGGCCAGCAAGGTGCCGATGGTTGCCAGCTGCGGGCTGACCGCGATGTCGATCTCCCCGCCCTGCACCAGATCGACATACGCAGGATTGTTGATGATGGTCATCACCTTGCGCGCGCCGAGCCGCTTGGCCAGCAGCGACGACATGATGTTGGCTTCGTCGTCGTTGGTGAGCGCCAGGAACAGATCGGTATTCGCGATGTTCTCTTCCATCAGCAAATCGCGATCCGACGCGCTGCCCTGCAACACCACGGTACTGTTCAGCGACTCCGACAGGTAACGGCAGCGCGCCGGGTTCATCTCGATGATCTTGACCTGGTAGCGGCTTTCAATGGCCTCGGCCAACCGCTCGCCGATGTGCCCGCCTCCGGCGATCATGATGCGTTTGTAGTTTTCATCCAGCCTGCGCATTTCACTCATGACCGCGCGAATGTCGGCCTTGGCGGCGATGAAGAACACCTCGTCATCGGCTTCGATAACCGTGTCGCCCTGCGGGATGATCGGCCGGTCGCGACGGAAAATAGCCGCCACGCGCATATCGACGTTGGGCATGTGTTCACGCAATTGGCGCAGTTGCTGGCCGACCAGAGGCCCGCCGTAATACGCCTTCACTGCGACCAGCTGAGCCTTGCCACCGGCGAAGTCGATCACCTGCAGCGAACCCGGATATTCGATCAGGCGCTTGATGTAGTTGGTCACCACCTGCTCAGGGCTGATCAGCACGTCCACCGGGATGGCGTCGTTATCGAACAGACCGGCACGGGTCAGGTACGCGGCTTCACGCACCCGGGCGATTTTGGTCGGCGTGTGGAACAGGGTGTAGGCGACCTGGCAGGCCACCATGTTTGTTTCGTCACTGTTGGTGACGGCCACCAGCATATCCGCATCGTCCGCCCCGGCCTGGCGCAGCACCGTAGGGAACGACCCGCGGCCCTGCACGGTGCGGATGTCCAGGCGATCGCCCAGATCACGCAACCGGTCGCCATCGGTGTCGACCACAGTGATGTCGTTGGCTTCGCTGGCCAAATGCTCAGCCAGCGTACCGCCAACCTGCCCTGCGCCGAGGATGATGATTTTCAAACGGTTGCTCCTTGAAGCGGCGGAATGCTGTTTTCTGTAGGAGCTGCCGAAGGCTGCGAATGCGGTGTGTCATGGGAACCGGTTCGCAGCCTTCGGCAGCTCCTACAGGGCTCGTCTCAACCCGCAATCTTGATCAGTTTGGCGTAATAAAACCCGTCGTGCCCGCCTTCCTGTGCCAGCAACTGGCGGCCGTGAGGTTGTTTCAGGCCTGGGGGTTGTTGGCCCAGTTGCCCGGCGATGTCCAGTTCGCGAGCGCCTGAGGTACGAACCAGGAAGGCGTCGATGACTTCGGTATTTTCCATCGGCAGCGTCGAGCACGTGGCATATAAAAGTATGCCGCCCACCTGCAAGGTCGGCCAAAGCGCATCGAGCAGTTCACCTTGCAGCGCGGCCAGTGCAGGAATGTCATCCGCCTGACGGGTCATCTTGATGTCCGGATGGCGACGGATCACGCCGGTTGCCGAGCACGGTGCATCGAGCAGGATGCGCTGGAACGGTTTGCCGTCCCACCAGGCTTTGGTGTCCCGGGCATCGGCGGCGATCAGTTCGGCATTCAGGCCCAGGCGTTCGAGGTTTTCCCGCACGCGCACCAGACGCTTGGCTTCAAGGTCCACCGCCACCACACTGGACAGATCCGGTTGCACTTCCATCAGGTGGGAAGTCTTGCCGCCCGGCGCGCAGCAAGCGTCCAGCACGCGTTGGCCTGGGGCGAGTTCGAGCAGGTCGGCGGCCAGTTGCGCGGCTTCGTCCTGCACGCTGATCCAGCCATCGGCGAAGCCTGGCAGGCTGCGCACGTCGCAAGGTTCGGCGAGCAAAATGCCGTCCTGGCTGAAGGTGCAGCCTACCGCTTCAATCTCGGCACCACGCAGCAATTCAAGGTATTGATCGCGGCTGTTATGCCGACGATTGACCCGCAGGATCATCGGCGGATGCGCGTTGTTGGCGGCGCAGATTGCTTCCCATTGTTCAGGCCACGCGGCTTTCAATGCCTTTTGCAGCCAGCGCGGGTGAGCGGTACGCACCACCGGGTCGTGTTCCAGTTCGGCCAGCAGCGCTTCGCTTTCACGCTGGGCGCGGCGCAATACGGCGTTGAGCAGGGCCTTGGCCCAAGGCTTTTTCAGCTTGTCGGCGCAACCCACGGTTTCGCCGATCGCAGCGTGAGCCGGAACGCGCGAATAGAGCAGCTGATACAAACCGACCAGCAACAAGGCTTCGACGTCAGCGTCGGCGGCTTTGAAGGGTTTTTGCAGCAGCTTGGCCGCCAGCGCGGAAAGGCGCGGCTGCCAGCGGGCGGTGCCGAACGCCAAGTCTTGAGTCAGACCGCGATCACGCAGTTCAACCTTGTCCAGTTGCGTGGGCAACGAACTGTTCAGCGAAGCCTTACCGCTGAGGACAGCGGCCAGAGCCTTGGCGGCGGCCAGACGCGGGTTCATTGAGCGGCTTCCTGGTGGCCCAGCACGGTGCCGATGGCGAATTTCTCGCGACGGCTGTTGAACAGGTCAGTGAAATTCAGCGGCTTGCCGCCGGGCAACTGCAGACGCGTCAGACGCAAGGCGCCGACGCCACAGGCCACGAGCAAGCCGTCTTTGCTGGCTTCAAGAATGGCTCCCGGCGCGCCCTGCGCTTCGGCCAGATTCGCGGCCAGCACTTTGAGCGCTTCGCCGTTGAGTGTGCTGTGGCAGATCGGCCAAGGATTGAACGCGCGAATCAGGCGCTCAAGCTCGTCAGCCGGGCGGCTCCAGTCGATGCGGGCTTCGTCTTTGTTGAGCTTGTGGGCGTAAGTCGCGAGGCTGTCGTCCTGAATTTCGCCAACCAACATGCCGTCAGCGAGACCGGCAATGGCTTGCAACACAGCAGGCGGGCCCAGTTCAGCCAGACGGTCATGCAAGGTCCCGCCGGTGTCTTCAGCGGTAATCGGGGTGACGGCCTTGAGCAGCATCGGACCGGTGTCCAGGCCCAGCTCCATGCGCATCACGGTCACGCCGCTTTCGGCATCGCCCGCTTGCACGGCCCGCTGGATCGGCGCCGCTCCACGCCAGCGTGGCAGCAATGAGGCGTGGCTGTTGATGCAACCCAGGCGCGGAATATCCAGCACCACTTGCGGCAGGATCAGACCGTAGGCGACCACCACCAGCAAGTCAGGGTTGAGGGCGGCCAGCTCAGCCTGAGCCCCTGCATCGCGCAAGGTCGGCGGCTGCATGACCGGGATGTCGTGTTGCACGGCCAGTTGTTTGACCGGGCTGGGCATCAGCTTTTGTCCACGACCTGCCGGGCGATCAGGCTGGGTGTAGACCGCGATGATTTCGTGAGGGCTGTCGAGCAAGGCCTTGAGGTGTTCGGCGGCAAACTCAGGGGTGCCGGCGAAGACGATGCGCAGTGGCTCAGTCATGGGCTTCTCGTTGGGAAAGGGATGGATGCGGGCTTGGGATTATCCTTCAGAAAATCTCTATGAGACTTTCCCCCGTGCGAGGCTCTGTGGGAGCGAGCTTGCTCGCGAAGGCTATGTTTCAGCCTTGGACGATTTAGCGGCTGTACTGGCCTCTTCGCGAGCAAGCTCGCTCCCACAGGTTTCAATGTGTTGTGAATAAAGAATCAAGCATTCTGCTTATGCAGTTTTTCGAGCTTTTTCTTGATTCGGTCGCGCTTGAGGTTGGACAGGTAATCGACGAACAGCTTGCCGTTCAGGTGATCGCACTCGTGCTGGATGCATACGGCGAGCAACCCTTCGGCGATTTCCTCGTAAGGCTTGCCGTCGCGGTCCAGTGCCTTGATGCGAATCTTCTGCGGGCGATCGACGTTTTCGTAGAAGCCCGGCACAGAAAGACAACCTTCCTGATACTGGTCCATCTCGTCGGTCAGGGTTTCGATCTCCGGGTTGATGAAAACCCGAGGCTCGCTGCGGTCTTCGCTGAGGTCCATGACCACCACGCGCTGGTGCACATTGACCTGAGTGGCGGCCAACCCGATACCTGGCGCTTCATACATGGTTTCAAACATGTCATCGACCAATTGGCGAATGCCGTCGTCTACTACGGACACCGGCTTGGCGATGGTGCGCAGGCGCGAATCGGGAAACTCGAGAATGTTTAGGATAGCCATATACGTAAGAGCTGCACTTGTAGGGTAAAGTCAAAATCGGCTGCCAGGGTTGGACGTCCAAGCGGGGCAACCATTTTTTTAATTCGAGCCTGCTAAGACTCTATGTTCACGCGAAGCAACATGATAAAGGGATTCACCGCATGAGGAAATCACTACTCGCCCTGCTGCTATTGGCCGCGACAGGTCTTGTGCAGGCGCAGGTGCAGCTCAGGGAAGGCCATCCACAGACTTACACCGTTGTCGCCGGTGACACACTTTGGGATATTTCCGGAAAATTCCTCAGTGAACCCTGGAAATGGCAGGAGATCTGGCGCGCCAACCCGCAGGTCCACGACCCTGATCTGATCTACCCCGGCGACACATTGTTGCTCAGCTACGTCGATGGCCAGCCGCGTGTCACCCTCAACCGAGGCGCATCGCGAGGCACCATCAAGTTGTCGCCTCAAGTGCGCAGCACGCCAATGGTCGAGGCAGTGCCAACCATTCCGTTGGGCGCGATCAATGCGTTTCTGCTCAGCAACCGGATCGTTGACACCCCCGAGCAGTTCGAGAGAGCTCCGTACATCGTGGCGGGCGAAGCCGAACGAGTGTTGAGCGGGATCGGCGATCGTATCTATGCCCGTGGCACTTTTCAGCCCGAGCACACCGTGTATGGCATCTTCCGCAAGGGCAAGACCTACATCGACCCGGTGACCAACGAAGTGCTGGGCATCAACGCCGATGACGTCGGCGGCGGGGAAATCGTGGCCAGCGAAGGTGACATGTCGACCTTGGCGCTGCAGCGCTCCAATCAGGAAATTCGCCTGGGTGATCGCCTGTTCAGCAGCGAAGAACGGCCCATCACGTCGACCTTCATGCCCAGCTCCCCGCAGGCTCCCATCGAAGGCCTGATCATTGATGTGCCGCGCGGCGTCAACCAGATTGGTGTGTTTGACGTGGTAACGGTCGACCGTGGCAAGCGTGACGGGCTGGCCGAAGGCAACGTGCTGGCGATCTACAAGACAGGCGAGACTGTCCGGGATCGCATCACCGGTGAACAAGTCAAAATTCCTGACGAGCGCTCCGGGCTGCTGATGATTTTCCGCACTTACGAAAAACTCAGCTACGGGCTGGTGCTTAACGCCAACCGTTCTCTGGCGGTCCTGGACAAGGTGCGAAACCCCTGACGCCATGTTGCAGAATTGATACAGATTTTGGTCATCGCAGGACCAGTTATCAAATTGTTGTTAACAGAGTTATCCACAGGATAGGCCACCGTTTTTGGTGTGCTACGGATCAAGGAAGATCTCATGCCGCTGTTCGAAAAAGCTGCCCCTTCGCCTGCAGAACTGGAAGCGCGCCTGCGCTTGCATCGCTTGCCGGAGGTCGGTGGAAAACGCTTCATGAAGCTCATCGACGCATTTGGATCGGCCTCGGCCGCCTTGAGCGCACCCGCCGGCGCCTGGCGTGCGCTGGGGCTGCCGACGGTCAGCGCCGAGGCCCGCCGCGATCCGCTGGTGCGTGACGGCGCAAGCGCCGCATTGGCCTGGTTAGAGCGTTCGGGCCAGCATTTGTTGATGTGGGACGATCCAAACTACCCCGCTCTGCTGGCAGAAATTCCCGACCCGCCGCCCTTATTATTTGTGGCAGGCAACGCCACCCTCCTTGATCGCCCGCAGTTGGGTATGGTCGGAAGCCGTCGCGCTTCACGTCCGGGCCTGGATACCGCGAGCGCGTTTGCCAAGAGCCTGGCGAGTGCTGGATTCGTGATAACCAGCGGTCTGGCGTTGGGCATCGACGGTGCTGCGCATCAGGGGGCTCTGGACGTCGGAGGCTCTACAATCGGCGTGCTGGGCACTGGCCTCGAAAAACTTTATCCACAGCGGCATCGGGCGTTGGCGCAGCGGATGATTGACCAGGGCAGCGCGGTGGTTTCCGAGTTCCCGCTGGACGCTATTCCCAACGCCAGTAACTTCCCGCGTCGCAACAGAATCATCAGTGGTCTGTCTCTCGGGGTGCTGGTGGTCGAGGCCAGCGTCGCCAGCGGTTCGCTGATCACTGCACGGCTGGCGGCTGAGCAAGGCCGCGAGGTCTACGCCATTCCTGGCTCGATTCATCACCCTGGCGCCCGTGGCTGCCACCAGTTGATCCGTGACGGCGCAGCGTTGGTCGAAACCGTGGAGCATATTCTCGAAGCCTTGCGGGGCTGGCAGAGGGTGGCGCCTGATGTGGCTGCGTCCGAGCCCGCCTCCAGGCATCCACTGCTGGCGCTGCTGCATGCCGCGCCTCACACCAGCGAAGGCCTGGCTCACTCCAGTGGCTGGGCGTTGCCGAAAGTGTTGGCGGCGCTCACTGAGCTGGAACTTGAAGGGCGCGTGGCGTGTGAAGCGGGACGATGGTTTGCGTGTACGCCCTGAGGGTAAACTGCCCGCAACGTTTAGCGGAGAGTGCAAATGATCAGCAGTTGGCGTGTGCAACAAGCCGCTCGCGAGATTCGCGCCGGTGCGGTAATTGCCTACCCAACCGAAGCGGTGTGGGGGCTGGGCTGTGATCCGTGGGATGAAGAGGCGGTCTACCGCTTGCTGGCGATCAAGTCGCGACCTGTGGATAAGGGCCTGATTATGGTGGCCGACAACATTCGCCAGTTCGACTTCCTGTTCGAGGATTTCCCGGAGCTGTGGCTCGACCGCATGGCCAGCACCTGGCCTGGGCCCAATACCTGGCTGGTCCCCCATCAGAACCTGTTGCCTGAATGGGTCACCGGGATTCATGAAACCGTCGCGTTGCGGGTCAGTGATCACCCGACAGTGCGTGAGCTGTGCGCGCTGGTAGGGCCGCTGATTTCCACCTCAGCCAACCCGGCAGGTCGCCCGGCAGCTCGCACACGGATCCGCGTCGAGCAGTATTTTCGTGGGCAGATCGATGCCGTGCTGGGTGGCAACCTGGGTGGCCGCCGTAATCCGAGCACGATTCGGGATGTGGCGACCGGGCAGGTTGTTCGGGCGGGTTGAGGAATCAAGATGCGGTGAAGGACCTGTAGGAGCTGCCGAAGGCTGCGAAAAACGGTGTGGCAGGAAGAAGGCTTTCGCAGCCTCCGGCAGCTCCTACAGAGACGCGCGTCGAATCCAAATCAAGGGATAAGAATGCTCGACCCGATGGTACGGCGGGCGGACAGTTCGGTCTGGGCCTTGGCCGCATCCTTGAGCGGGTATTGCTGGATGTCATCGACCTTGATCTTGCCGCTGGCCAGCATCGCGAACAATTCATCAGCCATGGCCTGCAGGTTTTCCGGGTTGTTGGCGTAGCTGCCCAGGGTTGGGCGGGTCACGTACAACGAACCTTTCTGCGACAGAATCCCCAGGTTCACACCGGCCACTGGCCCGGACGCATTACCGAAACTCACCAGCAAACCGCGCGGCGCCACGCAATCGAGCGACGTGGTCCAGGTGTCCTGGCCCACGCCGTCATACACCACCGGGCATTTCTTGCCGTCGGTCAGTTCCAGCACGCGCTTGGCCACGTCTTCATGGCTGTAGTCGATGGTTTCCCAGGCGCCCAAGGCTTTGGCGTGCGCGGCCTTCTCGGCGGAACTCACGGTGCCGATCAGCTTGGCGCCCAGCGCCTTGGCCCATTGGCAGGCCAGCGAACCGACGCCCCCGGCAGCGGCGTGGAACAGAATGGTCTCGCCCGCTTTGACGTCGTATGTCTGGCGTAGCAAGTACTGCACGGTCAGGCCTTTAAGCATGACGGCAGCGGCCTGTTCGAAGCTGATCGCCTCGGGCAAATGCACCAGATTGGCTTGCGGCAGGGTATGCAGCTCGCTATAGCTGCCCAGCGGGCCGGTGCCATAGGCCACGCGGTCGCCCACTTTGAAGCGGGTGACTTCGCTGCCGACCGCATCGACGATGCCCGCCCCTTCGTTGCCCAACCCTGACGGCAGCGAAGGCACCGGATACAGGCCGCTGCGGAAATAGGTTTCGATGAAGTTCAGGCCGATTGCCTTATTGCTCACCCGCACTTCCTGTGGGCCCGGCGCGGCAGGTTCGAAGTCCACGTACTCAAGGACTTCCGGTCCGCCGGTGGTGCTGAACTGGATACGCTTTGCCATTTGCTCTCTCCGTGATTGATCAAAACAGGGTGAAGGTCTCCGCGCTTTCGCGCAGCAAATACGGGACCTCGCAGGAGCGGCTTTAGCCGCGAGCAAAAGTGCTGTCGATGAAGATCCAGCGCATAGCCCGACTTCATCGCGGCTAAAGCCGCTCCTACGGAACCGTGTTTGCAGACGACTGGGTCTGCTATCGGACTCCTTCCGATGATCTTCGTCAACTGCGGAGGCTCGGCAGGAGCTGTTATGCTACGCCACAATTTTGTTGCGCCCCGATCCTCAGGGGCCTCAGCCATTTGCAGTCAGTTTCAAAGGATCGCCATGTCTTCTAGCCGCACTGAGGCTGTCAAAGCCTACCTGCTCGATCTGCAAGACCGGATTTGCGCCGCTCTGGAACAGGAAGACGGCAACGCTGTGTTTGTCGAAGACGCCTGGACTCGCCCGGCGGGCGGCGGCGGTCGGACCCGCGTGGTGGAAAACGGCGCGGTGATCGAAAAAGGCGGCGTGAACTTCTCCCACGTATTCGGCACAAGCCTGCCGCCCTCGGCCAGCGCTCACCGGCCTGAGTTGGCGGGCCGTGGCTTCGAAGCACTGGGTGTGTCCCTGGTGATCCACCCGCATAACCCTCATGTGCCGACCTCCCACGCCAACGTGCGGTTCTTCATTGCCGAGAAAGAAGGCGAAGAGCCGGTCTGGTGGTTTGGCGGCGGGTTTGACCTGACGCCCTACTATGGCGTTGAAGAAGACTGCATCCATTGGCACCGCGTCGCCGAACAGGCTTGCGCGCCCTTTGGTGCGGACGTTTACCCGCGTTATAAAGCCTGGTGCGACACCTACTTCCACCTCAAGCATCGCAACGAGCCGCGCGGTATCGGCGGCCTGTTTTTCGATGATGTGAACCAGTGGGATTTCGACACAAGCTTCGCGTTCATCCGCGCCATTGGCGACGCGTTCGTCGACGCCTACCTGCCCATCGTGCGGCGCCGCAAGGCTGCGGCCTATACCGTGGAGCAGCGCGAGTTTCAGGAATTCCGCCGTGGGCGCTACGTGGAGTTCAACCTGGTCTACGACCGCGGCACGCTGTTCGGCCTGCAATCGGGCGGGCGTACCGAATCGATCCTCATGTCGCTGCCACCGCAAGTGCGTTGGGGCTACGACTGGAAAGCCGTGCCGGGCAGCGAAGAAGCGCGCCTGACCGAGTATTTCCTGCAGGATCGGGATTGGTTGGCGTTGGGTTAATAATTATTTAGCGGTGAAAGAGGTTCCTGTAGGAGCCAACTTGTTGGCGAGGCGTTGTGTCAGGTACACCGCCTCGCGAACAAGTTCGCTCCTACAGGGACCCGTCCGGAATTAAACAGGAACCCCAATGGACCACTACGTCGTCTTCGGCAACCCCATCGGCCACAGCAAATCCCCGCTGATTCACGGCCTGTTTGCCGAACAAACCGCTCAGCAGCTGGATTACCGCACCGCGCTGGCGCCGTTGGATGACTTCACCGCGTTCGCTCAGGCGTTTTTCAATGAAGGCCGTGGCGCCAACGTCACGGTGCCGTTCAAGGAGCAGGCCTTTCGCATGGTCGACAGCCTGACCGAACGCGCAAAGCGTGCCGGCGCGGTCAATACAGTGAGCAAGCTGGCGGACGGCACGTTGCTGGGCGATAACACCGACGGCGCCGGTCTGGTTCGGGATCTGACCGTCAATTGCGGCGTGAGCCTGCGTGGCAAGCGCGTCCTGCTGCTGGGGGCGGGTGGCGCCGTGCGGGGTGCGCTGGAACCTCTGTTGGCCGAGCGCCCGTCGGTGCTGGTGATTGCCAACCGCACGGTAGAAAAAGCCGAGCTGCTGGCTCAGCAATTCAAAGACTTGGGGCCGGTGTTCCCCAGCGGTTTCGATTGGCTGGAAGAGTCAGTGGACGTGATCATCAATGCCACATCCGCCAGCCTCACAGGCGACGTGCCGCCAATCTCCCCAAGCCTGATCGAGCCGGGCAAAACCTTCTGCTACGACATGATGTACGGCGCCGAGCCAACCGCCTTCTGCCGCTGGGCCACTGAGCATGGCGCGGCGCACTCGGTGGATGGCCTGGGCATGCTCGTCGAACAGGCTGCCGAGGCGTTCCTGCTGTGGCGTAGTGTGCGTCCGGATTCCGCGCCCGTGTTGGCTGAGCTACGTCGTCAACTCGCGAATTAGTCTTCAAACCGGATGGGGCACCTGTCTGCCCCTTCCAGCTTGCGCAGTTCATCAATGACTTGCGGCCTTGCCCCGCGCAAGGTCAGGGTCCGGTTTTGAGTCCCCAGGCGGCGGGCTTCCTGATGGAGCATCTCAACCCCTGAGTAGTCGATGAAGTTGATGTGCTGCGACTCGATGACCACATGCGTGCCCTGAGTGCGCTGCAAGCGGGTCTGCAAGTAGTGACTGGCGCCAAAAAAGATCGAGCCTCCCACCCGGAGAATTTCTTCGTCATCATCGCGCCATTGCTGTACGCGGGGTTGCGACGTGCGCTTGAGGTAAAAGAACAGGGAAGCCAGCACGCCCGCATAAATCGCGGTCTGCAGCTCGAGGAGCAAGGTCGCCAGGCACGTCAGGGCCATGACCAGAAACTCCGAACGGCTGACCCTGAACAACGCGCGAATGCCACGACGATCCACCAAGCCCCAGCAGATCAGCAAAATGGAAGCGGCCATCGCCGGGATCGGGATGTGCGCAATCAACGACGCGCCCGCCACGGCGAACAGTGCTACCCACAGCGCGGAAAAAATCCCCGCCATTGGCGAGCGCGCACCCGCTTCGAAACTCAGCGCGGAGCGAGTGAATGAGCCTGCCGACAGGAAACCGGAAAACAGGCTGCCGACCATGTTCGAGACACCCTGGGCGCGCACTTCCTGATTGGCGTCGACCAGTTGTTGCGAGCGGGTCGACAGCGAGCGGGCGATCGACAGGCTGTTGACCAGCCCGAGCATGCCCACCGCGACAGCGCTCGGCAGCAGTTTTAGGATCAGTTCAAGGTCCAGCGGCAGCGGCCTCAGCGGCGGCAGATGCCCGACAAAGGCGCTGACCACTCGCACATGGCCGAACATCGCTGGCCATAGCCAGACCAGCAAGCTGGAGGCGATCAGGGTGATGAGCAGCGTCGGCCAGCGCGGCACCAGCCACTTCAAGGCTATGCCCAGCGCAAGGGTCGACAGCCCCAGGAGCAGCGACGGCATGTCCAGCTCGCCGCGGTGCTCAAGCACCGCCATCAGGCTTTTCAGGGCGGTGGTCTGGCTCGGCAGGTCGAGGCCGATCAGATTGGGGGCCTGCCCCAGGGCGATCACCACTGCCGCACCCAGGGTGAAGCCCAGCACTACGGAGTGAGAGACGAAATTCACCAGCGCGCCGAAGCGCAGCATCCCCAGCAATAACTGGAACACCCCGGCGATGAAGGTCAGCAGCAGAATCAGGGTGATGTAGTCCTGACTCGCAGGTATGGCCAGCGGGCTGATGCTGGCGTAAAGCACCACAGCGATGGCTGCCGTCGGGCCGCAGATCAGGTGCCACGACGAGCCCCACAGGCAAGCGATCATCACCGGGACGATGGCGGCGTATAAACCATATTCGGCTGGGAGACCGGCGATCAGGGCGTAGGCGATGGATTGCGGCAGCGCAAGAATCGCCCCGCTCAAGCCCACTAATGCATCGCGACCCACACTGGCGCGGGTCTGACGGGGGAGCCAGGCCAGGAAAGGCAGGAATGTGTGGCGGTTGAGCCAACCCATGAAACACTCTTGGACGATTGCGGGAGGGTAAGGGTGAGGTGTTTACGCACCCTGCGCAACACCGCGGTCGATCTGCTGGAGAGGACTTGTGGGAGCGAGCTTGCTCGCGAAGACGGTTTTCATCCCGAGAATCTGTGTCGGATGTACCGGCCTCTTCGCGAGCAAGCTCGCTCCCACAGGATCGTGGGAGGCTCGGATTACAACTTAGCCTTCACCGCCCCCAGCGCCTCTTTGTCATCGATGGTTTTCACGCCATCAAGCCACTTGTCGAGCACCGCCGGGTTGGCTTTGATCCAGTTTTTGACGGCCGCAGCGTTGGTGACTTTGTTGTTCGCCACGTCAGCCATGATGCTGTTTTCCATGTCTTGGGTGAATGTCAGGTTGGTCAGCAGTTTGGCAACGTTCGGGCAGGCTTGGGCATAACCTTTGCGCGTCAGGGTGAACACCGAGCCGGTGGCGCCAAAGTATTTCTCGCCGCCAGTGAGGTAATGCATGCCCTTGATCTGCACGTTCATCGGGTGCGGCGTCCAGCCCAGGAAGACCACGAATTCCTTGCGCTTAACGTTACGCTGCACTTCGGCCAGCATCGCCTGCTCGCTGGACTCAACCAGCTTCCAGTCGCCCAGACCGAATTCATTTTTCTTGATGATCTCCTGAATCGACAGGTTCGCCGGTGCGCCCGAGCCGATGCCGTAGACCTTTTTCTTGAACTTGTCGGCGAACTTGTTCAGGTCAGCGAAATCTTTCACGCCCGCGTCATAGACATAGTCCGGGACCGCCAGGGTGAATTCGGTGCCTTCCAGGTTTTTCGACAGCTGCGTGACATCGCCCGTGGCGACGAACTTGTCGTAGAAACCCTGCTGCGCGGGCATCCAGTTACCCAGGAAGACATCCATCTGCCCGTCCTTGAGGCCACCGTAAGCAATCGGCACCGCCAGAGTATCCACCTTGGCCTTGTAACCCATGCCATCGAGCAAAAATCCGGCGATGGCGTTGGTCGCGGCGATATCGCTCCAGCCCGGATCGGCCATTTTTACCGTGCTGCAGCTCTGCTCTGCGGCTTGAGCGGCAAGGCTGCTCAGTGCAATGACACCTATGACCAGTGTTCTGGATATCGTCTTCATTAACTTCCCCTGATGGTGTGCTCTGGTTTTTTGGTTGTTGGCAGGGTCAAGGTTGTGGATAACGTGCCTTGCGCTCCAGATCGTCCAAATCGATATGGTTGCGCATGTACTGCTGACTGGCGTCTACCAGCGGCTGGTGATCCCAACTCTTCAGCTTGCCGAGTGCCAGCGATTCAGCGACAAAACGCCGCCGACGCTGGCTGGCGAGCACCTGGTGGTGTATCGCCGGTATATCCCATTTGGCCCGTGCTTCAGCCAGAAAATCCGCGAACAGCTGCTGGTGGTCGGCCGACTGGCTCAACTCCTCGCGCTCCTTTGGATCATTGTGCACATCGAACAGCAGACACGGGTCCTGCTCCGAATAAATGAATTTGTACGCACCGCGCCGAATCATCATCAGCGGGCTGTTCGTGCCTTCGGCCATGTACTCGCCAAACACTTCGTCATGTCCCGCTTCGCCCAGCAGATGCGGCAGCAACGAGCGGCCATCCAGCGGCAAGCCTTCGTTGAGTTCACCCTCCGCCATGGCCACGAAAGTAGGCAGCAGGTCGGCGGTAGAAACGGCTGCACTGACGCGACCGGCCTTGAACTGCCCTGGGGAGTAAACCAGCAACGGCACCCGCGCGGACATCTCGAACCAGTGCATTTTGTACCAGAGGCCGCGCTCGCCCAGCATGTCGCCGTGGTCACCCGAGAACACGACGATGGTGTCTTCGGCGAGGCCGCAGTCTTCGAGGGTTTGCATCAGCTTGCCCACGTTACTGTCGATGTAGCTGCACGCGCCGAAATAAGCACGGCGGGCATCACGGATCTTGTCGTCGGGCAGCGGCTTGTCCCACAGATCATAGACCTTCATCAAGCGCTGGGAGTGCGGATCCTGATCGGCCTGATCAGGCTGGTATTCCGGCATCGGGATGTCGTCATCGCTGTACAGATCCCAGAACGGTTTCGGGATGGTGTACGGGTCATGCGGGTGAGTCATGGAGACCGTGAGGCAGAACGGCTGTTCGCCATCGTTACGAATGTGATCGAACAGATATTGCTGGGCCTTGAAAACCACCTCTTCATCGAAGTCCAGCTGGTTGGTACGCACGCAAGGCCCGGCCTGCAGCACCGACGCCATGTTGTGATACCAGGTGGGGCGCACGTCGGGCGCATCCCAGTTCACCGCCCAGCCATAGTCGGCGGGGTAGATATCGCTGGTCAGGCGCTCTTCGTAGCCGTGCAACTGATCCGGGCCGCAGAAGTGCATCTTGCCGGACAGCGCGGTCTTGTAGCCCAGACGGCGCAGGTAATGCGCGTAGGTCGGAATGTCAGCCGGGAACTCGGCGGCGTTGTCATAAGCGCCGATCTTGCTCGGCAACTGGCCGGTCACCAGCGTGAAACGCGACGGCGCACACAGCGGGCTGTTGCAATACGCGGCATCAAACACCACGCCTTCGGCGGCGAGGCGGCTCAAATTGGGCATCTTGACGGGAGACGAAGCGTAGAACGGCAACATCGGCGCGGCCATTTGATCGGCCATGATAAAAAGTATGTTTTTGCGCTTCATGTATTTCGCGGCATCCCATAGTGAATATTTATGCGAAAGTGCTGTGCTTGAGGATGGGACCCATGAGTTTTAAGGTAAAGCCCATGCACAGCAATGCCTAGGATAAGGTCAGCTTATGTTTGAATCCCTCGGTGATATGTCGCTCGACCTGCTCCGTGCATTTGAAGCCGCCGCACGTTTGCGCAGCTTCACGGCTGCAGCCATTGAGCTGGGCACCACGCAGCCTGCCGTCAGCCAGCAGATCAAACGTCTTGAAGAACAACTGGCCACGCGCCTGTTCGACCGCATCTACCGGGGCATTGAACTGACCGAAGCGGGCGAGGTGCTGTTCAGCCATGTGCAAACCGGGCTGCAATCCATGGACGCCGGTTTAGTCGCTGTCACCGATCAGAATCAGCATGAGGTGCTGCAAGTCGCCACCGACTTCGCCTTTGCTGCGTATTGGTTGATGCCGCGTTTGCATCGGTTTCACAAGGCCAACCCGGATGTGGACGTCAGCCTGGTGACCAGCGAACGCAGCCACAGCATGCTGCGCGCGGATATCGACGTGGCGGTGCTGTTCGGCGACGGGCGTTTCAAGCAGGGCGAAAGCCGCTGGCTGGTCAGCGAAGAAGTGTTCCCCGTGTGCAGCCCGCAACTGCTGGCGGGCCGCGAACCGCCCTTGCCTGCCGACGTACTGCGCGAATTCCCGCTGCTGCACCTGCGTGGCGAGGGGAGTGCCAACTGGTTTGATTGGGCGGGCGTGTTCCGGGCGCTCAACATTCCTCAGGCGCCCGCCCCCGGCCAACTGCGTTTCGACAACTACACGCTGCTGATCCAGGCTGCCATCGCGGGTCAGGGCGTGGCCATCGGCTGGCGGCACCTGGTCGACGCCCTCCTCGACCAGGGCCTGCTCTGCCGCCCCATCGCCGCCACCGCAATTTCAGGCTACGGCTACTACGTCGTCCTGCCCCAACGTAAACGCCGGGTGCAGATTGTCCAGCAGTTTGTCGACTGGCTAGCGAGTGAACAGGCGCAGAGTGGGGATGGATTGGCGGGCAGGCCATTGCCGTCGATTGCGGTTTGAAATCCGAGCTTGGGTGCTTTTATGTAGGAGCGAATTTATTCGCGAAAGCGGTGTGTCAGGCGTTCATGCATTGCCTGAAAGGGCCCCTTCGCGAATGAATTCGCTCCCACAGGTTTTGCATTCCTCCAGACGTACCTCGACAAGGAGCTGACCGAGGCAGGCCTGTGGATAACTCACATACACATTCAGACTCACGGGCTGATGCAGCGTTCAGCCATTTTCAAGCGGAGCAACAACCCTTATGTCCCGGATTCAGGGCTATCACGCCCATGTGTACTTCACCGCAGACACCATCGAGCAGGCCCGCGCCTTGTGTGAGGCAGCGGCGCAAAAGTTTGGCGTGGCGATGCGCAGAATTCACGAGCGCCTAGTGGGCCCGCACGTGGACTGGAGTTGCCAGCTGGCGTTCGACCACGGGCAATTTGCCGACGTAATGCTGTGGCTGGCGCTTAATCGTGAAGGGTTGGTGGTGTTCATCCATCCGCTGACGGGCGATGATCTGGCGGACCATACCGAACATGCCATGTGGCTGGGCGCGGTCAGGCCGCTGGATGTGGGGATGTTCAGGCGGTGACAGCGACCACGTTTACTCGTAGGAGCGGCTTTAGCCGCGAGCGATAGTGACGTCGATAACGATCCAGCGCTCGCACAGGCCTTTCATGGCTTTCGCGGCTAAAGCCGCTCCTACGACGAGGGTCGACGCAGGAGCGATTTTGATTTCAACCGATCCGGGCACCACGCACGCCTTTGGCCAAGGCTGCACACAGGCTCAGCACGTCGTCGACAGCCTGCTCAGGAGAAGCGGCATTGGCGATCTTGTCCACCAGTGCCGAGCCGACGACAACGCCGTCTGCCAGGCGGGCAATGGCAGCCGCCTGTTCAGGCGTACGGATGCCAAAGCCCACACAGATTGGCAGGCTGGTATGGCGATGCAAACGCGCGATTGCGCCCTCAACGTGCTCCATCGTCGCCGAACCAGCGCCGGTCACGCCTGCAACCGACACGTAGTAAACGAAACCGGAGCTGCGCTCCAGCACACGTGGCAGACGCGCATCGTCGGTGGTTGGCGTGGTCAGGCGGATGAAGTCGATACCCGAAGCCTGGGCTGGGGTTGCCAGTTCGGCGTCGTGCTCAGGTGGCAGGTCGACAATGATCAAACCGTCGACACCGGCTTCGCTGGCAGCGGCCACGAACTTCTCGACGCCATAACGGTGGATCGGATTGTAGTAACCCATCAGCACGATGGGCGTGGTTGTATCTTCGACGCGGAACTCGCTGACCATCTGCAGGGTTTTCTGCAGCGTCTGACCTGCATCCAGTGCACGCAAGGTCGCCAGCTGAATCGCTACGCCATCGGCCATCGGGTCGGTGAACGGCATGCCCAGTTCGATGACGTCGGCACCGGCGGCTGGCAGGCCTTTGAGGACTTTCAGCGAAGTGTCATAACCAGGGTCGCCTGCGGTAACGAAGGTCACCAGCGCAGCGCGGCCTTCGGTCTTCAGCTGGGCGAAACGTTGTTCTAGACGGCTCATACCAGCTGCTCCTGATTCTGTTCGGCGGCGGCCATGTGGTTCATGACGGTTTGCATGTCTTTGTCACCACGCCCGGAGAGGCAGACCACCATCAGATGATCGTCGCGCAGGTTGGTGGCCCGCTTCATGGCTTCGGCCAGGGCGTGAGCGGTTTCCAGTGCCGGGATGATGCCTTCGAGCAGGCAGCAATGGTGGAAGGCTTCCAAGGCTTCTTCGTCGGTGATGCTGACGTACTCGACGCGCTTCACTTCGTGCAGGAAGGCGTGCTCCGGGCCAATGCCTGGGTAGTCCAGGCCGGCGGAAATCGAGTGGGCGTCAGTGATCTGGCCGTCCTGATCCTGCAGCAGGTAAGTGCGGTTGCCGTGCAGGACGCCTGGCACCCCGCCATTGAGGCTGGCGGCGTGTTTGTCGGTGTCGACGCCATGGCCACCGGCTTCAACGCCGATGATTTCAACGCTGCTGTCATCCAGGAACGGATGGAACAGGCCCATGGCATTGGAGCCGCCGCCGACGCAAGCGATCAGGCTGTCGGGTAGACGGCCTTCTTTCTCCTGCAGCTGGGCTTTGGTTTCCTTTCCGATGATCGACTGGAAGTCGCGAACCATCGCCGGATACGGGTGCGGGCCAGCCACGGTGCCGATCAGATAGAACGTGTCATCGACGTTGGTGACCCAGTCACGCAGGGCTTCGTTCATGGCGTCTTTCAGGGTGCCGGTGCCGGACGTGACCGGAACGATTTCAGCACCCAGCAGCTTCATGCGGAACACGTTGGCTTGCTGACGCTCGATGTCGGTGGCGCCCATGTAAATCACGCAAGGCAGGCCGAAACGAGCGGCAACGGTGGCGGTTGCAACGCCGTGCATGCCCGCACCGGTTTCAGCGATCAGGCGCTTTTTGCCCATGCGCTTGGCCAGCAACACCTGGCCGATGCAGTTGTTGATCTTGTGGGCGCCGGTGTGGTTCAGCTCTTCGCGCTTGAAGTAGATTTTCGCGCCGCCACAGAACTCGGTCAGGCGTTCAGCGAAATAGAGCGGGTTCGGACGGCCGATGTAGTCGCGCTGAAAGTAGGCAAGTTGCTCGACGAATTCCGGGTCAGCTTTGGCCGCTTCGTACTCGCGGTTCAGGTCGAGCACCAGTGGCATCAGGGTTTCGGCAACATAGCGGCCGCCGAATGAGCCGAACAGGCCATTGGCGTCTGGGCCGCTGCTGTAGTTGGACTGGGTCATGTGACCTCCAGGGTCGTTAAGCGAATTGAGTGAGCCGAACCGGCAATGAACACACTTTAACCAGCGCGGCCCTCGATGAAAACCGATAAGATCGCCGCGACCTGTCAGGAAAACTCACAGATACCATGAGCCGCCACCTTCCCCCTTTGAATGCATTGCGTGCCTTTGAAGCCGCTGCACGCCTCAATAGCGTCAGTCAGGCTGCTGAACAGCTGCACGTCACCCACGGCGCAGTCAGCCGCCAGTTGAAACTCCTTGAAGAGCACTTGGGTACGGCGCTGTTCATCAAGGACGGACGCGGCCTGAAACTCACAGATGCGGGGGTTCGGCTACGCGATGCCAGTGGCGATGCCTTCGAGCGCTTGCGCAACGTCTGCGCGGAAATCAGCCAGGGCAGCGCCGATGCGCCGTTCGTGCTGGGCTGTTCCGGGAGCTTGCTGGCACGCTGGTTCATCCCGCGGCTAGGCCGTCTTAATGCGGAACTGCCGGATCTGCGGCTGCACTTGTCGGCGGGTGAAGGTGATCTTGATCCGCGTCGTCCAGGGCTGGATGCGCTGCTGGTGTTCGCCGAGCCGCCCTGGCCTGCGGACATGCAAGTGTTTGAATTGGCCGTCGAGCGAATTGGGCCAGTATTGAGCCCGCACTACGCGCGTTTCGCCCAACTGCAGGGCGCTTCGATCAACGAGTTGCTCGGTGAAACGCTGTTGCAGACCACGTCGCGCCCACAAGCCTGGCCCAGTTGGGCACAGCAAAATGGCATCGACGCCAAAGCGCTGCGCTATGGGCAGGGTTTCGAGCATTTGTATTATTTGCTGGAGGCGGCCGTGGCAGGCCTGGGTGTCGCGATTGCCCCGGAACCCCTGGTCGTGGATGACCTGCGGGCGGGTCGCCTGGTTGCGCCATGGGGTTTCAGTGAAACCCCGGCGCAACTGGCGCTTTGGGTTCCCAAACGTGCCGCTGACGGGCGCGCTCACTCATTGGCCAGCTGGCTAAAAAATGAGCTGAAACATTCGGGAAGACCCTAGTCGATCAACGCAACGCGGCGATCAATTGCCGCGTTTGCACAGCAGGTAAGCTGCCAGCAGGCCAACAGCACCCACCGCTACACCGGCGGTGGTCCATGGGTGCTCTTGAGCGTAGTCACGAGTGGCAACGCTGGTTTCGCGGGTTTTGACTTTGACGTCTTCGTAGACATCGCTGAGCAGGCTGCGCGAGTGGCTCAGCGCGCTTTCAGCGTTGGCTTTGAGATTCTTCAGGGTTTTGCGCGATTCGTCGGACGCATCGGATTTCAGGCCTTCGAGCGATTTGAGCAGACTTTCGATTTCCGCTTCCATGCTTTGCAATGAGGCTTTACGAAGTGAAGTGCTAGCCATGGTGATTCTCCTGCAAGGGTAAGTGGCGTGTGTTGTTTCCGACTACAGGCTTTTCGGAAAGTGCGGTCGCATTTGTCAAAGGCCTGAACTTTTCCGCTGCTTTTGCCCACAGAGCTAATGCGCATCATCGTTGCTACGCTCGTAATGAGCCCTTTGGAGAACTGCCATGACTGATCATCACACGTACAAGAAAGTTGAACTGGTTGGCTCGTCGACCACCACCATTGAAGACGCGATCAACAACGCACTGGCTGAGGCCAGCAAAAGCCTCAAGCATATGGAATGGTTCGAAGTCGCGGAAACCCGCGGCCATATCGAAGACGGCAAGGTTGCCCACTACCAGGTCACGCTCAAAGTCGGTTTTCGCATCGCCAATAGCTGAGTGAAACCTGAACTTTTGCGCTGGCGCAATGCCATAACCTCCGCACTATCTATAGATTCCGCTGCTGCGAATAGTCGTTGAAGTGGTTATTTTTCAGGTCCTTCTCCGTACACGAGACATGAGCGACCTGTGTTGGCCTGACGAAGGAGTGATACCCATGAAAAAATTTCTATTGGCGGTAGGTTTGTTGAGCATTGCCGGAACCGCCATGGCGGCCGGTAAGCCATGCGAAGAGTTGAAGGCGGAAATCGATGCGAAGCTGCAGGCTAAAGGCGCTGCTTCCTACACGCTTGAAGTCGTCGACAAAGGCAGCGTGACCGACAAGACCGTTGTCGGCAGCTGTGAAGGCGGCGCCAAGGAAATCGTGTATCAGCGCGGCTGATCGATTGCAGATACAAAAAAACCGACCCAATGGGTCGGTTTTTTTGTGCCTGCCTGCAAAGCAGACCCTGTAGGAGCCAACTTGTTGGCGAGGCTTTTGATCGGTGTACGCAGGTCTACCGCCTCGCCAACAAGTTGGCTCCTACAGGTCGGGGTACGGTCTCAGCTTTTCGCAGCCTCGGCCAGGATTTCATACGAACGCAACCGATCTGCATGCTCATACATATCGCAGGTAAAGATCAGCTCATCGGCATCGGTCTGTTCAAGCAGCACGTCCAGCTTGGCGCGGATTTTTTCCTTGCTGCCTATCATCGCCAGGCCCAGGAAATCACCCACTGCGGCTTGCTCATGGGGCAACCACAAGCCTGCCATGCTCTTCACGGGTGGGCGCTGCATTAGCGTCTGGCCGCGCATCAACGACAGGATGCGCTGATAGAGCGAGGTCGCCTGGTATTCAGCCTGCTCGTCGGTGTCGGCAGCCACCAGTGGCACGCCCAGCATCACATAAGGCTTGTCCAGCACGGCTGACGGCTCGAAGTGCTCGCGGTAGACCCGGATGGCATCACGCATGTAACGCGGCGCAAAGTGTGAAGCGAACGCATACGGCAAGCCGCGTTGCCCCGCCAGTTGTGCGCTGAACAGGCTGGAGCCCAGCAACCAGATCGGCACATTGGTGCCCGACCCCGGCACGGCAATCACGCGCTGATCAGGGGTGCGAGGGCCGAGGTAGGCCATCAGTTCGGCAACGTCCTGTGGGAAGTCATCGGCACTGCCCGAACGCTCGCGACGCAATGCCCGAGCGGTCATCTGATCAGAACCCGGCGCGCGGCCCAGGCCCAGATCAATCCGATCCGGATACAGGCTGGCCAGGGTGCCGAACTGTTCGGCAATCACCAATGGCGCATGGTTGGGCAGCATGATGCCACCGGCACCGACACGAATGGTCGAGGTGCCGCCTGCCAGGTAACCCAGCAGCACGGAGGTAGCCGAACTGGCGATGCCGTCCATGTTGTGATGCTCGGCCACCCAGAAGCGGTTGTAGCCCAGTTGTTCAACGTGTTGCGCCAGATCCAGCGAGTTGCGCAGGGATTCGGCGGGGCCTTTATCGTGGCGCACGGGCACCAGATCAAGGGCGGAAATCTTCACATCAGCTAAACGTTTCATAGGTCGTTAACGATCCTCGAAAGTGTGTTGCGGGTCTGCTGCATGGCTTGGCTCACGAAAAAAATGCCAGCGATCAAACTCACGGTTGCTAGTGAGGATAAGGCCATCTGCTACAGATTCAACCCATAAAGTAGAAAAATACTACTTTAGCTGTCGCCTTTTCCCACAATTGAACTTTATAAACCCGTCTATCCTCAGACCTTCATCGACGTGTGAAAACTCGCACACCCTCAAGAGGAGACACCATGAGCATCGTCAAGAAAGCATCCGCACATTGGGAAGGTGATCTGAAGACCGGTATCGGCAGCATCTCCACTGAAACCGGCGTACTGCGTGACGCCCCCTACGGCTTCAAGGCTCGCTTCGAAGGCGGCAAAGGCACCAACCCTGAAGAATTGATCGGCGCAGCCCACGCTGGCTGCTTCTCCATGGCGCTGTCGATGATCCTGGGCGGCGAGAACCTCACCGCCGAAAGCATCGACACCACCGCAGACGTCACCCTTGATCAGGTCGAAGGCGGCTTTGCGATCAGTGCCGTACACCTGACGCTCAAGGCCAAAGTGCCGGGCGCCACTCAGGAACAATTCGAGAAACTGACCAATATGGCCAAAGAAGGCTGCCCGGTCTCGAAAGTCCTGAACGCTAAAATTACGCTGGACGCTACGCTGATCAGCTGATCATAGTGCGGCACCACATGACCCGCTCAGGCCTGGCTTGAGCGGGTTTTGTTGGTTTAGTGAGGCTGCATTCGGCGCGAGAACCCTTCTGGCGCATGCTGCGAAGTTGTATCGAAGGAGTCGGGCATGAAACGTTTTGCATTAGCGGTGATGGTGATGTCTCTGGCGACCGGCGCGCTTGCCGCTCCCAAGGATTGCGAAGAACTCAAGGCCGAGATCGAGACCAAGATCCAGGCAAACAATGTCAGTTCCTACACACTGGAAATCGTGACCAACGATGAAGTGCACGACCAGAACCTGGTCGTGGGCAGCTGCGACAACGGCACACGCAAGGTCATCTACCAGAAGAACGATCGCTGAGTGTCAGATGCAGGTCACAGAGCTTTCCTCGGCCAGCACGTTGCGCTGCGCGTCCAGCAGCTTGGCGGTGACGTCGTTGGTCAGTGAGCGGACTTCGATCCTGTAGCGCTGCCCTGCTGCAAAATGGTCGTATTTCACTTCGACGAAACAGGTCAGCTCGGTGAAGTCATCGCTCATGAGCGAAATACCGCCGTAGCGAACCTCGTAGTCGTAGCGCACTTGCAGCTTGTGGGGGCCTGGGGAAACCTGGAAGTAACGGCCATCGTAAGTGGTCTGACCGTCGACCTTATCGGCCATCACCAGCTTGCCGGTCATGGTGCGCATGTCGACCCACGCTTGCTGCGGATCCACGGCAGGCAATGGGCCTGCGCATCCGGCGAGGGTTGCCAAGGTAAGGCTCATCAATAAAGGACGCATGGTCGGCTCGATAGGATCGGAACGCGATGATAGTTGCGTCATGCCGGGTGTGTCCGGCATAACGGGTGATGTGTCGAACTTTAAGGCGATCTATGCCGGGTCTCAATCTCTCGCGCTTGTGGCGCAACCTGTCCGTGTTGGTTTTGCTGGCGCTGGGCGGCTGTTCGAGCGTCAGTTATTACGACCAACTGGTCACTGGGCAGTTGCATCTGCTGGCTGCACGGGAGCCGGTCGATGATGTCATTGCTGACCCTGCCCGCGACCCCAGACTGCGCCAGCGCCTGGCTCAGGCCCAACTGGCCCGCGAGTTCGCCAGCCGCCAGCTGCACTTGCCCGACAACCAGAGCTATCGCCTGTATGCCGACATCAAGCGACCGTATGTGGTCTGGAATGTGTTCGCCACCCAGGAGTTCTCCCTGGACCCGGTGACCCATTGCTTCCCGATCGCGGGCTGCGTGGCCTATCGCGGTTATTACAGTGTGGGCGGAGCGCGAGGTGCGGCGGCGCTGGAGCGTCAGGCTGGCAAAGACGTGTATATCGGCGGCGTCGAGGCGTATTCGACGCTGGGCTGGTTCAACGACCCGATCCTCAGCTCGATGCTGGGTTGGGGCGATGAGCGCCTGGCGGCTTTGATCTTCCATGAGCTCGCGCATCAGCGTTTTTATGTGAAGGACGACACCGAGTTCAACGAATCCTACGCGCGCTTCGTCGAGGAAGAAGGCGAGCGGCAATGGCGTGCAGCGCGAGGCCTCGCGCCGCAGAACGATAAACAGTCAGAACAGATCGAGGCCCTTACCCGGTTGGTGATCGCGACGCGCGAACGGCTTCGGTTGCTGTATCTCGAACCGTTGGGCGCCGACCTGATGCGCCAGCGCAAGGCGGCTGAATTTGATCGGCTGCGTGGCGAATACCGGCGCCTGCGTGATGAGCGCTGGCCAGGCGACAAGCGCTATGACGCCTGGATCAACGCACCGCTGAACAATGCCAAGCTGTTGCCGTTCGGGCTGTATACCCGGTGGGTGCCCGCGTTTGAAGCACTGTTCAAAAAGGTGAACGGCGACTGGCCTGCGTTTTATGCCGAAGTGGAGCGGCTGGGCGCTTTGCCGATGGCCGAGCGTAGGGTGCAGTTGCAGCAATTGGTTGGCGTGGCAAAGACCTGTGGGACGACCGGGGTGGCGCTCCACCTTGCTCGCGAAAGGGCCGGTACAGGCGGCACATTATGCGGCGGCTGAAACATTGCCTTCGCGAGCAAGCTCGCTTGTATGGTTAGACTTGAAGGGGTGGTGGGACGAACAGTTCGCATCTGACTGCTGTAACAGTACAGACCGTGGGAGACCTCGCCCCACCCCTTCCACCAAAAGCGCCGATAAAGAATGCTTCGCTCTAGCGACGATAGAAACAAGCCTGCGCCTCTGGGTGAACCCCCTCAAGCCGTAAAACC
>Ga0247734_1000201_pt1 | contig 53874 bp, 52 predicted proteins | sample UWRJL103311B2_FD_180933 | JGI IMG/M metagenome (GOLD analysis project Ga0247734, IMG submission 180933) | Plant litter microbial communities from Arlington Agricultural Research Station in Wisconsin, United States - UWRJ-L103-311B-2 | ecosystem: Environmental > Terrestrial > Plant litter >... | reverse complement strand
TTACGGAGACAACCTGCCGGAAAAGATCATTACATCGATCCAGCATGAGATGCAGTTCATTGAGGAAATGGACTACGCGCCTTACTTTCTGACCGTGTATGATATCGTCCGTTTTGCCCGGCAGCAAGGGATCCTGTGCCAGGGACGGGGCTCTGCGGCCAATTCAGCGGTGTGTTTTTGTCTGGGCATCACTTCGGTAGACCCGACCAAATTCGAGCTGCTTTTTGAGCGTTTTATATCGTCAGCCCGAAACGAGCCGCCCGACATCGATGTGGATTTTGAGCATGAGCGGCGCGAAGAGGTCATCCAGTATATTTACAATAAATACGGGCGTGACCGCGCGGCCATTGTAGCTACGGTCAGTACACTGCATGAAAAAGGGGCGGTGCGGGATGTGGCCAAAGCGATGGGACTGTCAGTCGATGCGATCAACCGCTTGGCGGCCTGCATCTGGGATTTTATAGGACCAGGCCCGGATAATGACCTGCGTATGGCAGAGCACGGGTTCAACCCACTAGACCCGCATTTGCTGAAAATACTGGATCTCACACGTCAGTACATGGGTTTTCCCCGGCAGCTGGGACAGCATACAGGCGGTTTTGTCATTACACGCTTCAAGCTCTCCGATCTGTGCCCGGTGATGAACGCGCGAATGCAGGACCGCACCAACATCGAGTGGAACAAGGACGATATTGATGCCCTCGGATTTCTCAAAATCGATATTCTTGCACTGGGCATGCTGACCTGTATCAGAAAGGCATTCGACATGGCTAAAGCGCATTATGGGCTGGACCTGACTTTGGCAAACATCCCGCAGGATGACCCGCTGGTCTATGATATGATCAGCCGTGCAGACACCATCGGTGTATTTCAAATTGAGAGCCGGGCACAAATGGCGATGCTACCACGCATGAAACCCAACTGTTTCTATGATCTGGTGATTGAAGTGGCCCTGGTGCGGCCAGGCCCGATCCAGGGCAATATGGTGCACCCGTATCTGCGGCGCAGGAACGGAGAAGAACCCGTTGAGTATCCTTCCAAAGAGCTGGAAGAGATCCTGGGACGTACACTGGGCGTGCCCCTGTTCCAGGAGCAGGCCATGAAAATAGCCATTGTGGCCGCGGGCTTCAGCGGGGCGGAAGCCGATCAGCTGCGGCGCAGCATGGCTACCTTTAAAATCAAGACCGGGGCTATTAACAAGTTTGAAAAAATGCTCATCGATGGCATGGTCGCAAGGGGATATCAGCACGAGTTTGCAGAGCGCATTTTTAAGCAATTGCAGGGTTTTGGCAGCTACGGTTTTCCCGAGAGCCATGCGGCCAGTTTTGCCCTGCTGGTCTATGTATCCTGCTGGCTAAAATACTATTACCCCGATATTTTCGCGGCCGCCCTTCTGAACAGTCAGCCTTTGGGTTTCTACCAGCCCGCGCAGATCGTACAAGATGCCGCCAAACACGGGGTGCCAATGCAGCCCGTAGATATCAACTATTCAGACTGGGACAACCTCCTGGAAGAAAATACCGGCAAATACCACGCACTTCGCCTGGGCTTCCGCCAGATCAATGGTATACGGCAGGAAGACATGCAGCTGTTAATCACGGCCAGAAGCAAACCTTACAGCAGTATCCACGCTTTGAGGGACATCGGTGTTTCGGCTGCTACTTTGGAAAGACTGGCCGATGCTGACGCGTTCCGGTCGATTGGGCTGGACAGACGGCAGGCACTGTGGGAAGTATCTGCGCTCGGTGACCGGCCGGTCGGGCTGTTCAGCGGACATGATTCCCAAAGCGCAGGCGAGCAGGTGCAGCTGCCTGTGATGAGCGCCTCCGAACACGTCGTGCAGGACTATGCCTCTACCGCGCTATCTTTAAAGGCGCACCCCATCAGCTTTGTGCGGCAGGACCTGGCCCTTCTTAAAGCTGTCTGTAATCAGGACCTGGGACAAATCAAAGATGGCACGATCCTGAAAGTCGCAGGCCTGATCTTGGTGCGGCAAAGGCCGGCGACTGCCAAAGGCGTGTGTTTTATCACCCTGGAAGACGAGACCGGTGTAGCCAACCTGGTGGTTTTTCAAAATCTGTACGAGAAATACCGTAAAGAAATCCTGCAGTCCAAACTTTTGATGGTCGAAGGTAAGCTGCAACGGGAAGGGCAGATCATACACGTGATCGTCAGGCGTTGTTTTGATCTGTCCGGACTGCTTCGTAAACTCACGGCGGTAGAGAAACCCGATCAGCCCGTGCTGACGCTATCGCGCTCGGATGAGAAGAACCCGTACCAATACCAGCCCAAAGAAAAAAAAGCGGCTACGGGTAAAGATGCGCAGACGGAGATGTTTGCGGGCGGACGGAATTTTAAGTAGGGCAGAAACCATCTCAAATAAAGAAAGAATAAAGATTCTATATAAAAGTCATAACAAATTTTCTCCTTTTTTCTATTAACCATTGGTTTATGGAGGATGGTATGGATTAACTAGTAGATACTATTGATATACAATTATTAATTATAAATTTGTATATGGGTTATTTAAATGATTAATTATGAGGAAGGTTATTTTAGCTCTGGTTATTCCCATTATGTTTTTATCCTGCTCAAAAGATGCAAATGAGATTACTGCGGAAAATAATGCATTATTTAAAGTAGAGTATATCCAAACTGGAAAATTTGAAGGGTATTCAAGAACAATAGGAATTGAACCGAACTTAATATTTGAAGGCACAGATATTAGTACAGGTGCAGTTTTAGATGATTCTAAATTAACAAATGAAAAATACACTCTCGTAACAAAGGGAAAGATTGAACTGCTGAAGTTAACATTCAAACTAGTTCCTAAACAAGGTGTTAACGATTTAGCAGAATTTACCATTAATGTTTATAAAAATGGAAAAAAAATCGATAACAAATCGTTTAAGGTGCAATCTTCAAGTTTAGTAATGGATCATTCGTGGGAATATAAAGCGAAATGATCAATTACAATATCTTCATCTCGTGTAATTGATTTGTACACTTATTTTCAAAACAATGTTTTTACTTTTGGGATACAGGAAATGGTAACGTTAGTTTTAATTTAGATCATTATGGGAAAATGGGAAATCGTTATTCAAAATTCATTGGTTATAATGGTTGGCTCATTTGTACTAGGAATTATCTCACTTTTTTTGAGAGATATAGTTCTGTCCTTTTTTAAGAAACCAAAAATTTAGTTAAAACATAGTGGTTCATTATGAAGACAGAAACACAGGAATTTTTTGAGAGATTTGTGCAGGCGCTTAGTAGAGAAGAAAAATTAGCGTTTTTTAAGATTTTAAATGGTCAGCTTGATGATAAAGTTATTTCTGTTCCGAAAGCAGAAGGTATGCTTAGTGCAAGTTCTCAACTAGAATTAGGCTTAGTATTGAAGAAATTGAGAGAAGATCAGGGTCTAACAGTTTATGCTGCAGCAAAACGTGCTAATATTCGGCCAGTACAAGTTAGGACACTGGAAGGGTCAGATGAAAAATTTGATAACTATACAGCACAAGTTCTATTCAATTATCTTAATTCTCTTGAGTTTAAATTCTATGTCAGTAAATGAAATTTGAAATTTTTCAGAGAATAGCTGAGAATTTAACTGATGCTGAAAAACAGCAACTACATGATTTACTTGTTAGTAGCCTATCTAGTGATGACTTTGACGTTTATGCGCCACAAATTGATATTGAAATTATTGGAAAACAGATTAGCAGAGAGAGAGTAAATCAAGGATTAACTATTAACATAACTTCAAGATTAGCCGAGCTTAATAGCCAAAGTCAGGGCGAAGCCATTGAAGCAGTACCAGGTAATAGAAGATCCGGATATTTTGTTGGTAGCCTTTTTAAGTATCTGCAAGTATTAAAGCTAAAATTCTATGTAGGATCTTAGGAAGCGCATTATTTCAAAAACTCGTCTATAATACCTGCATGGAGAAAACGAGAGGTTCTTTTAGTAATTAGGTTTTTTTCTCCCAACATGAGTGCCACTTTTGACCCATTAAATGGGATCAAAACCGGTTTACCTTCCTTCAAGCTGCTTTCAAGGCTGTCCCTTGTTATTGGAACAGAAAGTTCAAAATTTTCTTTTGAGAAGAACTTATTTAAATAATGGTACAGATCTTCAATGCTACTGAAATCCCTTGGATCAATCAGAACAGTGGAAGTGGGATGTTTAATTAATCCGATTACGTACATACGAGCTGGAGTCTACTTTAATATCTGTGTAATATTACTACTAAAAGTGACAACGTGTCACTTTTAGTAGTAATGGGCAAGCTCAAAAATATATATAAAAATGTGTGTATGTATATATATATTTATATATATTTGAGTTTGCTAATGTTATTAATGCCTTATGAATGTTTCATCAGCCAAGTCAGAAGTTGAAGTACTTATAAAAAATGGATTCATTAAAAATCTTGATGATCTTTTCAGGCATCTTCCTAAGAGCAGGATTGCAAAAGTTCTGGATATGAATCCTACGAGTTTTACGAATTATAAGGCTCACCAGCCTGAATCTTTCAAACTTCGGGAGTTACTTATAATTTCTGAGTATCTCAATGTAAGCCTCGAATCTATTACTACAATTTTTGCTAACTCAATCAGTAATCCTGAATCAAAAAAATAGTCATGGAAAATCAGTCTCTTGTTGTTAATGATACTCCCTTTATCAGTCGTATTGATCGCAGCATAGCGGACAATCTTGATGCGATTAAAAAAAGTTATGGTGCAGATGCAGACATTGTTAAGGACATAATAATTTTCATTAGCCGAAATTTAAAGAGAGATCTATTTGGTTTCACAACTTTTACAATGGCTGACTTTTCCAAGGTTTCAGGAAGAAGACGGCAAGAGTTAGCATCTAAGCATTCTTATATGAATCTTCCTGGTGCAGAAGCAGTTGAGCATAATGGCTATCAATTTATTTCTGTGTTTGATTACGTTTTATATCAAATGCAGCTGCGAAATATCATTTTCTCAAAAAGCTATAAGTACACTGATCAAGGTAAAACGCTTGATATGGTTGGAATTCAAGTTATCAAGCAAGTGAAGATTACTACTGATAAAAGTAATGATAATAAGAAGATTTACCAGATTCGCTTAAGTGAAGATTTTCTTGACGGGTTTATCAATCGGTACTATACCTTGGAAGTTAATGGATATCCCAAGGTGGGAAAAGGTAGAGGTGGCGATGGAAGAAAAAGTCTTTACCTTTTCTTATATAAGGCTATGCATATGAACCTTAGTCAGAATATTACTAAGTCTTGGTTTACTGTTGATTATTTATGCAAAATATGTGACGTTAATTTTGCTGAATCGAAAGAAAGAAAACGGGTTATTACAAAGTATTTAGACTTACTTATAGAAAAAGGCGGCCTTAGGATTACTTATGAATTCGTAAAGAAACAAGGCAATGAATTTGCCTCTATTAGAGGATATTGGATTAAGGTGAATTTTGCACCTTTGGATACTAAGCAATTGCAGGAGTCAAAAGGTGAGCACCATTTTTATTACAAGCTTATGAGCGGATTAAAGGAATTTTTCAAGTCTGTTCATGGTAATGGAAATTATAATTTCGGAGAAGAAGAGACTGATCCTTTCCAAAGATGGTTAACTAATTCTGTTGCTGACCGAGACAGTAAAATAGATATTTTTATGAAGTGTTACAGATTGGCATATCAAAAAAATATATCTCAGGATGTAGCGCAGGAAATGATGTTTCAATATTGGCCATCATAAGCTGTCCAGAATACTACACCAATCAACAATATTTGTAAATTTATTAACTCCAAAAGGTATTTTGGAGCCTTTTTATATATTTATAAACTAATTGAAAATGTAGGTTTAAGCCCTAAGATGTCTTCTTTACACTATATTCCATCTCCATTGAAATAAATATTAAAATAGGCTGTCCGAAATACTACACCTCGTAGAATCTAATGGCTATAAATGTCTACAATAGTGTTAATACCTGCTTATTACGACCATCTAATTATATATACTTCGGTTATTGAGGATATATTAAATGGCTGTCCAGAATACTACACAGTTTATTCTAATATATTGATAATTAGTCGTTTACTTAATAAATTGTATAATTGAATTTAAGCTTAATACCATAATTTAATTAGTATGAAATGTGTTAAGTTTTATTAAGCAAGGCCAAGTAGAGCATATTAAAGCTTTATACGAAAAAGGGGAAGTATACTTTAGTACTGTAAACTTTATAAAGAATTGTGATGAATCTGGTCGTGGGGACAGTCATAGAGGTTTAATTCAAAGATTTTATATTCCTGGGGGTGAAGTGTTCTTTAAATCAATTGATGAGAATGATATTGGAATTCCCTTCAAATCAGTATCCATGGTTATCCCATCCGGTTTTATCGGTAACATTTATAGTTTTTCAACTATTTACAGATCTGATGTTGAGGCTTGCATTGACATGAATGAAAAGATTCTCCTAAAAACAAGATTGCATTTTGGAAAGGCCGCTGTTTTCATACTAGACTGCCAAGTTTTATAGATCGAATTTTAAAAGGGCTTATGAATGAGGGATTTACAGAAGATGATATCCAAGTTTCGATTGTCAAATATTACTCGGAAGAGTATCAAGGTTTTTGTGGATATTTTATGAAGCATCAAGATTATAGTTATCAAAAAGAAGTAAGGATTTTGATTAAAAACCCTAACAATCAGCCTATAATATTATATATAGGTTCAATTGAAGATATAGCATGGTTTAGCCCCATAGGGCGCCATAGGAAGGCTCCTTAAGCTATATATCTGATGATGGTGGTACAGGAAGTGTAGATTTTCTTTGTGACTAATTTTCATATATAGCCCCAAATTAGCCTAGTTTTGTAGCTTAGTAAGTAAGATTGGTTAGATGAATATTGAAAAATATATAACACAGCGAATTTCGGAGAATGAATTTCAGTTTTTTAGTGAAGGAAATTCTGGAAAATATGAAATGAGAATTCAGTTTTCGGAGATCGATGCTGAAAGAAGTATTTATAATCTGGGTTTTGGTATTTGGAACCCACTCTTAGGTCAACTTGATGATCAAACTGAGGTTAGGAATGGCGATACGGATAATATCCTGGCGACCGTAGGGCAGCATGCATTAGAATTTCTTATCAAAAATCCAGAAGCCAACCTTATGGCAACAGGAACCATTTTAAAAGGCCAGCTTGCATTAAGAACCAGAAAATATCAAATGGGAATAAATTCAAATTTTGAGTTTCTTTCCGAAAAACATAATATATATGGATTTGTTGCTGAGAAGGTTAATGGCGAAATTGTTGGTCGATGGCCTTACTTGAAAGGTAATTGGGAAATCTTTGAATCAGGCACGAATTATGATGCATTTTTGTTAAACTTAAAATAGATGGTTACATTTATTTATATAATTTAATCGTACCAATCGTATGGCTAGTCAAATTGTAAAGAAAGAAGAAGCAAAGAAATCTGAGAGTAAAGTAAATGAATCAAAGGCTTCTTTAAATAAAAATGGATTCACTGCTATTGAGAGCCATATTTCAGGATATACTAGTTTTCAACGTAAAGCTGATGAAATGAAAATGTTTCTCTCTTTAAATCCAATTCCAGAGGGTTTTCTTAAAAAGAAATGATGGACTAGGCTGTTCGTATTACTACACCTACTGAGATATAAACGAAAATTTATAACAGCTACTGGTCGGACATTTTAGCTGTCCGAAATACTACACAAAGTGTTTAGCACTTGAGACTAGAATGTGTACATTAAATATTTAGTCATTCGTGATTACTCGATAATTATCTCAATTATTGGTAAATGGGCGGAGAAAATCTAAGTTAAATATTATTAAAAGATCGGTTGTCCGAAATAGTACACCATTTTTAAAATACATGGTTTAAATAATACAATGGGTTGATAGTGAATCTTTTATAAGACTAAACCTGATATCTTAATTTATCATTTTAATAATTATGTAATACAAAGGTTTAGTCATTTAGACTTTGTATTATAATTATTAATGAAGGAAGGGACTTTCAGGAATAAATAAGTTTAAAAAGGCCATTTAGGCAAATTATAAAGTTTAAAGTCGATTTTGCGATATTACGAGGAGCTTGTGACATTTAAACAATATAAAGGTTAGCTGCGGGTTTAATTGCAGCTAACGTCTTACAGATCGGTTGTCCGAAATACTACACCCAAAGTGCTTTGGTTGTCCTGTATCATACACTTGGCGAATCTTAGGTTGTCCGAAATACTACACTTAAGCTTTTTATCTGTCCGAAATACTACACCAACAAGGCTAACCTTGTCCGATATACTACACTTACACAAAATTGGCTGTCCGATATACTACACCAATCATTGTTCGACTGTCCGAATTGCTACATTTCTGGATAAATTTTTTGAAGGCTGTCCGAATTAGTACACCTATTGTTGACTGTAAAAGGCCATTTAGAGCGAACTGAGTGGGGTGGTTGTCCGAATTGCTACACCAAATATTATAACAAAATTATAAACACTATAAAAAACAACAAATAGGTATTCGCTATCGCTCATATCATATTTTATTTTGAACAAATGGGAAAAAAAGTAAAAATAAAAAATTATCAACTAATAAGTTAGTTATTCAAAATTTTCTTTTGTAGAGACAGTATGAAATAATTTAAGACACGTCTTATAACTAAGAAATTAGTTTTGCCAAATTTAATTTTGTTTTAGATATATAATTAAACTATTGCATTATATTGTTTATTACCTATTAGTTACTTAGTTTTATAGTACAAACTACTAACTAGCATGTTTATGAAAAAATGGGAAATACCTAACGAACAATTGTATTAATGGGTCTCTTATTAATTTGTATAGGCTATATTATGTGTATTTGGGTAAACTACATAATTTTACACATTCCATTTAATATAGAGGTAGATATTAAGGTCCATATTTTAACGCTAGTTCTCTTTTTAATAAGTTATGACATAAGACAAGGTAAAAGTCGAGATAACGCTGATAATGATGAATTAAGATGTAAGTATTAGTTTTACAATTAACCAGATTGTTCAAAATTCAATGGATGTGTTTGGAAAAATCATTCTTAAAAGTTAAGGTTGTCCGAATTACTACACGAGCGATTTTATATGACGGTAACTACATTAATTATCAACTGATTTTAATTAGTCTGAATTCTACATGTTATATTTAATTTCTTTCCAAAACTATATAACTTCTAGAAGGAGAAACTATCAATTGGCTGTCCGAAATACTACACCTTTGAAGTTGTCTGAGATCGTGTATTTATTAATTTTAACTGAAATCAGGGTTAAATTAAAAGAAAGTGCAAAAAGCACCACGGGTTTCGCGTAGCAAAATTGAAGGAAATAAATGAGCTATACTCAAATCTCAGCTTTATGGGTTAGGCTAAAGATTGTACATAAATGACCGCCAGGCTTTTGAAAGCTTATATGGAGTAAGTATAATCATCCATATAGTTGAAAGCAAATCGCCTATGCTTTATGACAGCCAGTTCCAGAAAGCATCTTTGAGAAAAGGTAAATTTTAAACTCTTCAATATTTAAAGATGGCGGTGAGGTTTACACGTAGCAAACGTCTCGCTACAAAAATGGCTCTACCGAACCCGCGGTACTTTTCGTTCAATCTTTTAATTTAACCCTATGTGGCGTTGCAAATCCAGTGAACGATTTAAAATGGCTCAATGATGAATTCAAAAATTTTATGGGTGGGCTGGAACTTGATTGGATTGTTTTGTACAAGTATAACGAGCAGTATATTATTGAGGTTCAAAATTCACTTTCCAGTTCTACGAATATACATCAACACTACTGTGATGGGACTAAACTAAATCTAGAAGACCCGAATGCATTTTCAAATTTTAGAGAAAACGCCACTCGGATCAAAATTCTTTATGGTATAGATTTGCGGAACCAATTTAATTTATAAAGTCCAGTCTGTTACATGATACGTCCATTTTTGAGACCATTTTAAATGTATCTAATGTCATTATATCCTTTGATAACGGCATCTAGATCGGCATATAAATCAATTACCGTTTTATCGTAAGGGTAATTAGTATTGTTTAGAAGCCATGACAAGCATGTAACAGTCCTTTTCCAATCATCAGTACCAAAAGTGTTCATATCCGAAACTAAACCTTTAATGCCTGCTTAGTGGGTTATGTCAGAAAGCGAGCGCTCCTGGAGCTGAACAAATTTGTTTTGTGCGTCTTGGAATTCTTGTTTTCTCTGGTTACTGTCCATAATTTGGGTTAAATTAAAAGTTAGTACGGCAGCGGCCGCCGCAAAAAGCGCCACGGGTTTCATGTAACAAATGAGATCAGGCTTGTATCGCCTGTATTCAAATCTCAGCACTATCTTCAAAGATTACATTGAAGTTCTTCAAGTATAATTGTGAAGATAGGCAGGCTAAAAATATTTGTCAAAATTAATATTTTATAAAAATACTATTGGAGCTTTCTAGCAGCGGTGACGGTACTTTAAGCGCCGGCCTCTAGAAGTACAAAACCAGCTTTTACCTTACTACAAAAAAGCTCTTTTTAAAAATCTTCGATTTTTTAGAATCATCTGTGCAGTTAATATTTATAGATATTTGACCAGTTGTTATTGGTATGAAACGAACATAAAGCTTATCGTTTTCGAAGTTATTTGCCGTAAGGTCCAACCAGTCGTTAGCTCTAATTTCTTGATTGTTATAAATCAGGCTGGCATCAGTTCCATCATCAATGGTGTAAGTTATTCTATAATTGACATTTTTTGTAAATGTGAGTTGTTTAAGATATAATTCCAGAAATACAATCTGTGTTTTACTGACTGTATCTGATTCAATAACAATGTAACTAGTATCCTGACCAATTTTGCCATTCATTGCACGGAATGAAAAATTGAAATCCGGATATCCTGGCGTAGCTCCAAAATCTTCCATTGGTGTTAAATTCAGCTGACCTTCACAGCCAGTTAATAATCCCATCCCAAAAATTATTGAAAATATGTAAATTATATTTTTCATTTTTTTTACTTGTTATCTGTTAAACCGATATCCAATTCCTAATTGCGTGTGGAAGATTTTCGTGCTGGATGTGGGTAACCATCGTTGCTTTGCTTGAATAGTGAAATTCTCAATCTCAATTTCCAATCCAATCATACCTCCAATCAGGAATTTATTACGATTATTTATATGATAATTGCCAGCAGTACTGATATTATTATTGACACTTTCATAACCTGCAATTAATTGTGGAATGGCATTTAGATAAAACACGCGCCTTTTACTCTGTAAAAGTTTAAATGCATGACCAAATTGAACGCTGTAATGCCTGACTGGGATAATGCCGGTTGAATTTCCATCAGGACTGTAAGCGTAGGTTTTTTGAAGGTAATCGAGGTTCCATCGCCAAGAATTTTCAAACTTGTTATATTTTCCTGTACCTAATGAAATCCAGAAACCAGCATTATCTCTATTTAAGTCATGTTCAATTCCATCTACAGTGCCAGCTGCTATATCAAAATATCTATTTCCTTTTACATGAACTTGAGAAAATGAGTAAGTAACCGATAGGCACATAAATAAAAATGTCATCAAAGAATTTTTCATAGATTATAAATTTTTTACTTGTAACAATGTTTGATTATCCAATTGAAATTTAACATGACGACCTCCATTTTTTTCATACACTTCAATCTCTAGTATTTTTCCATCAGCCAGAGTGTAGTAGGGGAATGATATGACTTTATCTATCTCTGCATATCCGTTAATATGTTCAGGAGCAATAGGGTAATTAAGTAAAGTTGTAATTTCTTCTTCCTGAACAGCCATTCGTTTTACATAATTTTTATCTCTTACGAAAACCTTTATAAAATCAATTTTATAAGGCATGTAACTCTTGTTTTTTAATTGAAGCTTCATAAACAAAACATTGTTATTGTCAAGATACAAGCCTTTGACCAATGCTTCGAAATTATCTTTTTTAGCCCCGACATGACGGATGAAACTCTTCTTGTGAACTACCTTTTGAGATGATACTTTTAAAGCTTCTTCCAGATAATTTCCTTCAGCCAATACATAAGTGTTAGGAGAACTATTTGAACTTTGCCCTATTCCTAATGCCCTGGTTGCTTCATAATCCGCAACAATATTATTTGATATGTTGATATTGAAAACCGCTGGATTTTCATTGTAGCGAACTAGAAAACTGTATAAACCCCCATCTTCGGTCAATACAGTCATGTTCGTTTCTTCCATGAAACCCTTCACATCACTTTTAACCCTGAGAACATTTAATACAGCTTCCGGAACAGTTGCTATAACTACGTCGCTTCCTGCGTCAAAATCTTTTATTTTAGAAGGAAAAACAATATGGGTTGTTTTATTATAAGACAATTCAATAGGGTAGCTACCTCTTACTGATGCCTTCGCAATTGGTAGTATAAATGGGTGTGGATCAATTATAATTGGTTTTAGAAAACTTTTACGTGTTGCACTATTCGGCAACAACGTATCACTTATTACCTGGGCAGTTGCTGAATTTCTTAATACTATGAATAACAAAACTGAAATTAATTTTTTCATGACTATTTAATTACTTTAAAGAAATGATTGAAACAAGGTTTATTCGATTGGATCTGCGTCTGTTCCTTCCTCTAAATTAGAAATCATATCATTTCCAGCCCGTAGCAGAATTTGATAATTAGACCTCACTTGTGCTTTGGGTTGCTGCATTTTTCGTTGTAAAATATTTCTCCCTGTTTGCATAACCATATTTACCCCTTGGCTAGCAAGCTGACCTCCGACTTGTTGGCCAACAGATCCTCCCATAACGTAAGAAGGTGACATCATTTGAGTTGTACCTTGGGAGAGTGAATTATTTACTTGTTGTTTCATTACCATATCTGGCACATATAGCCCTTTTCGTCCATCTAAGTCGTATGCTACCAAACTAACATTATAAATAAAGTTGTTAACTCGAATTGTATTAACGGATATATCTATACGATCGCCAATTATTCGTGCAATTCCATATACCAAAGTATTCTTAGGAAGAATTAGAGGTTCACCTTCAATCATAATTTTAGTTTCATCCTGCATCCTAATTGAGACCGAGGAACCATTAGTTACTGTGATTCCATCTCCATCTCCGTGGATAACGGCTTTAATTGCCCCCTTTACTTTTGATGGTCGGTTGTTCTTAACTCTATTTCCGTTAAGTCCGTAAAAGCCATTCCCACCTTCTTTCCCATTTGTACCAATAAAAGAGCTATTCACTTCTACGCTGTAATTGTTACTATTTGTTGGCAAGTTTGTTTGTGGTTTACTTGATTCAGATTGCCTGCCGATAGAAAAATTATTGGTAGGTTGAATATTATTAAGTTGTTTTGTCTGTGTACTCTGCTGTTGATTCATTTGTCTGTCAAGCATTGCCAAAAGTTTATCATTAGCTTTTAATCTTTGCTCTTCTTCTCTCGTCATTCTTGCTCTTTCAGCTCTTTCCTCTCGATCAGCCACCGGATTATTATACATTTTATCAACTGTCCGATTTACGTCTCTGTTGTATACTAATTGCTGGTTTTGACTAGCTATGCGCATTTTATCCTTTCTTTGCTGACTGGTTAACTTCAAGTCTTCAGTAGATTTTGAATAATTTCTCGAATTAGAAGCACCGATAGATTTTTCATAAGCGTCTACGTCAGCTTTTGAATTTGCTTCTATTCCTGTGGAATTACTTTGATCTCCTTCGATCAACCTAGAATTAAACTCTGAGTTATCGTCTAACGATAGCCCTAATCCAGCTACTGGCAGCATATCGGTGCTTAATTTTTGTGTTGGATCGTACTTTTCATCCTTTTTTAAATCTTTGACTTTTGCGTCAGGAATTTTCAAATCTAAGCCTACTTCACTTGTTTTTTCAGCTTTTTCTCCCCCGATCCAGCCTTGCATATTTCCTATAATCCCAAGTCCAAGTAATAAGGGTAGGGGTAATAAAATCATAAATATGTGTTTTGTAGGCTTGGAGAGAGACTTTGCCTTCTCGGCCTTTATTTCGACGTGTTCAGCCATGTTATTTTTTAGTTATGACATTTAATAATATTAGAAGGAAGTAGATAAATGCGGCTGACCAGATAAGAACCACGATAATACTTGTGGCTTTGATGCCAATTTTTAACTGCCAGTCATTTAGGATATTTCCAGTTAAAAGGAGTTTTTCATTAACATTTTTACGAATATTTACTCCTAGCTCAAAACCTGGTAAGGGCCCATTTTCTTTTTCTAATCTTGGTTTTTTTAAAGTCCCATTAATTTTCATATTATCTCGATGTAGCAACGTTTTCTTCTTTTGGATCACTTCTGTGGGTTATTGTGAAATTTCTTAATAGGAAACCTTGCGGATTGACTTCTGACCTGGTAACATCAACAAGCGTAGCTTCTGAGGCTAACATTCTAGTACTTCGGTTAGTTGCCCTTTCCTGAATGATCTTAAAGATTGTTCGAACTTTATAAGGATAATTTTTCATGTCTACATCCACACTTTCAACGATAATCTTTTGATTTGTGTTGGTTTGAATTAGCTTCTGATAAAATTGATCCTCTTTAAGGCGGTCAAATGTTAATTTAACTGACTCATCAGCTAGGAATGAAGCCTTTGTAAAATTGGCTTCGATTGATCTTGCATCGGGAGGATTTGTAAAAAACAATTCGTGAAACCTGTTAACATGAAATTTTGCTTCAGCCGGTCTGTTTTCCATTACATTAGCACTAAATGCCTCCAGTGCAACTCCTCTGTTTATCACATAAATCCTGTTGTTAGTGTCCGCAGTGTGCTTAAAAGCCATTATTACAGATACTAAACACAATACTATACAACCCACCACAACAGTTATTACAAGAAGCCTGGCTCTCTGATGTCCTTTTTCTAAATTTATGAGTTCTTTCATTTCTTAATTTTTTTAATTGAAGGAATATCTACCTCTTTTTCTCTAGAATTATCAAATACTTGGATCGTTACTCCTTTATTATGCACATAGAATACAGAAGTGTTTTTGTTATAAAATCTGTAACACCAAACAATGCAACCAAGCGTCAGAGTAAGAACAAGAATTGAAATTATAATTGCCTCTAATTGAACTCGTTGATAGGATTCATATATTGAATTTCTTTTCATCAGCTACTCGTTACTTTTTGGTTTGATTTCATTGGATTTCCTGCAAAAGATCCAGATTTTCCAGATGGACCGCCACCAGAATTACTTGGCGAAGAAGCATTTCCCATTATATTACCCATTCCTCTTGACTGGCCCATCTGCTTAGCAACGGAACCCATTGCACCAGCAGTGCTCATCGCAGCAGCTGTCATAGGACCTCCCGCTACGGACATTCCACCAATTCTTTTTGCGGTACTTGCTCCTGCTATTGATTTGCCTGTTAGCCCTTGAATCATACCGGATGATCCCCCGACTACCATAATCATGTTGGTTATAGAGGGTATTTGTGTATATAAAACCAATAATATTATTAGCACACCAGTGTAAACCAATCCGAATGCAAATGGATCTTGCCCTGGAAGAGTGGTTGACATATCTCCCGAAATCATCATTTCATCTAAAAAACCAATATTCAAGGTCACTGCAATATTTTGATAGATTCCAGCAACCATGGGCAGGAGTGCATAATTTATGTATTTTCCAAACCACTCAATTACATTATTTGCAAGTCCGTCAAAAATCGCAAATGCAATAGCCAGTGGAGCAATAATTCTTAGAATTATACGATATATTGCAGAGATAAGATAAAGAATAATATAAGCGATATCTCCTAGTAATGATAACATCGCCTGGGTGAAGTCGTATAGTGCTGACTTAAAATCATCAGCCATTTTTCCGGTAGCAATGTTAAAAGTTTTTATCACCGATTTAAACATCCCATCATCTTCTGGTTCTCCAAATTCAGTATTATATGCATCTTCATTATCTTCAATTTCCTTCCATTTCCTTTTTACCGCTTGTTCTCTTTTCTTTTGTAATTCGTCAACCCTAACTTTAACTGATTCGCTATCAGCCCTTGCAGCAACGGCTACCTTTTTAAAAGTTGTATCAATTAAAGTTGTGATGTCGGGAATTAAACCTATCAGAATCATTAAGGCAAATGGTCTTAAAAGGGGAATGAAGTTAATACCCTCGTTACGGATGATCTGCCCTGATAATTTCGAAGCGATATAAAATAACCCAGCTATACCGGCAATTCCACGGGAAGCACTCATTAATTCTACTCCTATAGCGCTTCCATAGGTATTTTCGGCAATTTGCTTTGCATACATAAGGTCTATAACTTTTAGAAAGTCAGCGCTTCCAAAAGCTAATACTGTAATGTTGCTTATCATATTTTTAGTTATCTGTAATGTGAATGAGATAAAATTGTTTGATCAACCTTCACTGTTTTTCGAAATAGTTTTAGTTTGACCCTTGTATTTTTCAGCGATGGCAGCTTCGGCTGCTGTCATTTTTTCGTTCATGTCTTTTGTGTAGTGGTCTCTGAGTGGAGCGACTGCGGCTTGCACCATCATACTGCGTTGCATGTCAATTTTTTTCTCATAAGCTTCCCATAATGGTCCGCAAACTTCTTCCATTTGAAGTTCCCAATTTTTTTGAGCAGCCTTGTAATCATCTTTTCCACGATCTTCGTATTGAGTGGTGACCGTTACTCCTGACGCTGAATCATAGTGCATTGTTGTTCCAAAGAATGTTCCATTTCCATTTGGAGTGGGAGGCATTGGGCATGCTCCTTCTTTTATCTTAATTGAATAGAACCCCATCTCTGTTGTTTTAGGAATTGCTAAATTTGCTGTTGATTGAGCTTCCAGCTCTGCTATTTGAAGCTTGTTATTAAATTCTTGATATAAGTGTTGTTGAATCATAGCAGCTTCCTGTGCCATTTTCTTCTCAACATCAAAGTCAACGGCTTCATTATCATATTCATTTTGATATGTATAACCTGGGAATTCATCGACCCCTGAAAACCCACTTCCACCAACTCCTGATACATTACTTGCAATTTTATAAAGCCGGGCTGTTGCGCTTTTGTCATCAATTCCAAAAGCTCTTCGTTGAGAGATATAATTAATTTTACCTACATAAGCTCTGATTTCAGCATTCAGGTTTTTGAGTCTTTCAGATGCTTTATTTACACCGTCTAATCGTGCTCCATCGTCCATCGTTGAATTTTTTTGTTGAACAACTTCTGCTAAATCTTTTGTAATGGATGCAACTTCCTTGCTAAATGAGCTGAAGTCTTTCGATATAACATTGTACTCGGTTGACAGGATATGTTTGTCCGCAGCTAAGGCTTTACCGTAATTGTTTATGAGTGATAAGGTAGTGGTTGCTTCTTTTCCCAAATCAACACCACGCGCAACCTGACGGATGAACTTACTTATTTGAACTAGTTTTTTTACATTACCTACCAATTGAACAAAAGATGGCTCTTGAAAAAACTTTATTATCGTTGTGATAACAGTATGAATAGGATCATTGGTTATCATCTGTGCTTGGCTACCAGCAAATACCGAGAAAAACAGAAGAAAACAGAGGTAATACTTTTTGAATTTCATATGATTTAGTTTAAGATCTATGGTTTAATAAACTTTGGCAAGCCTACGTCCAGGTCTTTCACCTGAGGCCCACGCCCGGATAGCCTTATCCATATTGCCTCCGTAATTGTCTTTTGCAAGTTGTTGAATTTGTTCAACCTCACTTTTTTTAGTGGTAAATGCGGCGTATGCTGTGGGAGAAACTTCTACTCCATATACTTTTGCATAATCTTTTAGAAGGATACACACTTCTCGGTATTGTGGCCTTTTATGATCCAGGCTTCTGTTAACGCTTTGAACAATAGCTGCTTGTTTAGGGCTAAGGCCTAGCAATCCTTCTATTTCACTGAAACGATTTTCGTAATTTTTCTGATCTAAAAGTATTTTTATATCAGAGTTATTTATAATTGCGTCTTTCACTACCTCACTATGGATCAAATCATCCAGCTCTTGTGTTACAACGATTAAAGCTCCATCATGCTTTCGCACTGTTTTTGAAGCCCATCTTAAAAAGTTTGCAAACTTTTCTTTTGTAAGTGCTTTCCAGGCTTCCTCAATAATGAGTGCTTTAATTGTTCCTTTGACGTTGAATAACTTACGAACGTAGGTGTTCATGATCATTATAGTTGTGACAGGAAATAGCACTGGATGATCTTTGATATTATCCAATTCGTAGATCACAAAAGGGAGATCCATTAAATCGACATTCTTTCGAGAATTTAAAAGGAATCCATATTGTCCGTCTTTATAGTAGGGACGTAAGCAGTATAGAAAATTATTTATGTCAAATTCTTTACCATCTCTACCTCCATTTGCTTTAAATATGTCAGGAAAAACAATTTTGGTGTAATCGTAAAATTTATCGAAGCATGGAAAATGTCTCGTATCTTTTTGTCTTTCTTTTCTTAGGTAAACATAGAAACCATGTACAACATCACGTACTGTCGTTAATTCGGCATTGGTAGACGCATCATTGTCAGTTTTCCATAGGCTTAATAATAACTCACCTAAGGCATCTTCATCTTCTTCAGAAGGGTTCAGATCCTTAAAGAAAAATGGGTTGAAGCTTATGGGATCTTCTGTGGTGTACGTGACGTAACGACCACCCAATGTTTCGCAAAGTCTTCTATATGAGTGTCCAACATCAACAATGCTTACATGCATCCCAGCCGTTAACATGTAGTAAACCATGTTATTAGTGAAGAACGATTTACCAGATCCGGAAGGTCCAACAATAAATGTATTACGATTTGAAATTGTACCCTTATTTAATGGCTCTTCATAAAGATCTACCATTAATGGATTTCCGAATCTGTCAGTCATTCTTATTCCGGCAGGAGAAAATCCGGCATCATTGTAATTAGTTTCTAAGGTAAGTAAGCAGGTTGCTTCATCTACAAATGATGTCAGCAAGTTATCAATACCAATCTCTGCAATGTTTCCTGGAAGGCATGACCAATAAATTGTCGCAATGTCATGTTTGGCTTGCCTAGGTGTAAAACCAAGGTTAGCGATTGAAGACGCAGTTGTGCTTTTATAAGCTTCAGCTGTTTCTTTATCATTCCCCCACACCATTACATTGAAATGAGATTTGACAGGAACACGAGCATTTTTTTCCATCTCAAGTAGAAACTCGTCCTTGTAACTCATAGAAACCTGGTTACCTTTCTCCCATTCGGAAAATGAGTTATGTCTTTTGATTTCGGATATCAAGTTTTTATTAATTGATCCTCTGTCCTCAATAAGGATAACTTGATTAAAAATGTGATTAAAAGGTAAACCAATGCCCAAAACTGCACCTGTACTTACTGGTATTTTATAACGATCTGATGAATATGGGTCGTAAGTTAATGAATTGGTCACAGCGGGTGGAAAATCGTTCAATTCAGATATTACATACGTGTATATGGTTTTACTACCAATTCTCATTGACCCATCATTCGTAGTTTCAGTCTCTGAAAGACTTCTATCATTGTAACTTAGACTCCTATAATTATCAAGAATCCCTGTTTCTGCTTCGGTTCCAACAATTTCTTGTGGAGTAAGTCTGTTTGCGGTAATTTTTCCAGAACCGTTTAAGAGATAAAGAAATTGTACACAGGTGTCAATAAATGCATCCCATGTAGACTGTTGAAGCATTTCTTTTGGAACCAGATGCCTTTTCAATAATGAAGAATTTTTACTTGTACGAGTTTTTGCATCCATTGATGGACGCGTTATATAGATGTAACATCTATGTTCAACAAATGGACGTTCTGAAAAATGCTTTTCATTGTCAAAAGCGATATAATTACCATTTCGAACTGTTGGGCTCTTAAAGTCAGCTTTATACTCTGTTTCGACGTACCAATCTTGCTTATGCATTATATAGCCAACCGGGAGTGTTTTTATCGCATTTATATAGGTATCAGCTAAAATGTCGATTTCTCCATCCGAAGTGGTAAAAACCTCCGGATGTTCAACTTTAAATACCATTGTTAAATCAGCATTAGCAGATACCATTACACCTGTTGATTCGTCGATTGCCAAGATTGGAAAAATCGTTTGTTCATCTTTTATCTTAATTCCCATATTTAAATCTTTTTAACTGTCCGAACTTTAACGATATTCCGAATTGATTTTCTCCTTACGACGTATCTTGGTTGAAGGCTAATAACCGGTAGCTTATTAAAACCCCATTTGCCATGAGACTTATTGAAATGTGTAGTTACAAAGTAGGAGGCTGAAAATCCAATTAATAGGAAAACAAGGCTTACTATGATAGGTAATCCAATCATATGAAAAATTAAACTTAGAAAAACAGAACAGCCAGCGCCTCCTGCTGCATAATAAAAATACTGTCCTTTAAGTCCTTTAAATTCAATTTCATTGTCTATTCCCCGGTATATATTATATTTTTTCATGGCTAATTTTGATGATGCAAGTGACACCGTGTCACTTTTGTTGCTAATAATTTGATGATGCTAATGTTCTTTGCCTTTGTTTTATCGCTTACATAAAAGTGACATCATGTCACTTTTGTTAATTTAGGATCGAGTCGATTATCCAACCCATCATAATTAGAAACATAAGGGATCCAAACCATTTAAGGCTATAATCATATATGTCTTCATCTCCGTCTTTTACTTTTTTGTGAATTCTCACCAACCCAAAAATTGAGAATAGTAGTCCAAGATATAGTGCCGCTTGATATGCTTCCGCTCCGTAGCTGATTGCAACTAAATGTGGAGCTGTTCCGGTACTAGCCCAACCTACACTATCTGTATAGATAAATGCTTCAACAGCGTATATCAAAGCAGATGCACAAACTAAGCCTCCCATCCATCGAGTGGCAGGAGACTCGAAACCTTCTCCTCTTTGCATTCCCTGATATATTCTGAGTCCTGCAACTACAGCAGCTACAGCGATAATTGTTAAAGCGATGATCTTAGACATTATCCAAGCGCCTGACATGCTCATAATTATTCACTAATAAAGTTTTGAACGTTTGAATCCCCTTGAAATGCTTTTTGGTTAGATGCGATCCTTTGTATCAAAGTTCCAACTACTAAAACGGCAACAATAGCAGCGCCCCAGCGAAACATGTCAGATTTAACATCTTCTTCACCAAGCATTTGTTTTTGGTAGATTTTAAATGCACCTAACAAAGCCATCATAGCGCATAACACATATACAAATGTTGTAAATACAGTTAAGTTTTCTGAGATTGGATTTGTTATATACCTATCTAAAATGGAATCGTTAATAGCGCCCTCACCATTGCCAACGTAATGTTGAATTTGCACAAAAATCAATTTCATGTTTTATATAATTTGCAAGGTCAAATAATAGCAAGGTGAAATAATTCACCTTGCATGTTTACATCTTTAATCATTTATTGGAAGAATACTGCCTGCAAAATTGCTCCAATTGATAAGAGAAATAGTACCCCTAAACCCCAGTTGACCATAGATTTTTGAACATCTTGATCGCCTGCTTGCATTTTACTATATACCTTATAAGCTCCAAAAATGGCTGTAATTGCTGCAATCACATACATTAAGTACATAGTTGGCTCGAAAAATGATTTAATATCAGTCGTAGCTTGGTTTATAGCCTGTGCCCCTGCTTGTACACCAGCATTTTGAGCGAATACATTAAAATTTACCAAAACCATTACAGTTGCAATGGCAGTCTTCTTAAAAATCTGTTTCATAGATATGTTTGTTTAATTGTATAGAATATAACTGTTTGCTAGTGAGCCAAAAAGGGAATCATTGATTTTTTTTTTTCGTGATGAACTGATAAGTTAAATGGCTAATTGTAAGTCCAATAGATGAGAATATTAGATAAAATCCTATTTCTCCAATGGTTATTTTTCTAAATGATCTTTAGAATTCAAATACAAAAAATTAGATTAACAAAAGGGTTAAAAGAATTAACCAATCGTGATATTTATGCTGCTTGTTCATTCTTATAACGAGGGAAAAGATTAAAAATGACCCTTTCTCGCGAATCTAAAAGGTTGCTAACGATAACCTCTATACGGTTGTTTGTTTCAATGGCGAATCTGTTGACCGCTTCATTTGCAGCCATACATTCTTCAATTAGATTAGGTATTATTTCAGGATTCTCAAGCATTTGTGCTTTTAATGTACTTAGGAGAACCAATTCTGATTCAGACATATTGCCTATAGTATCACTTTCCAGCTCTAATTGATTTTCGTCTTCGTCAACTATTACTGCGTTCCAGACATGTTCATCATCATCATCGTTTTCGAATGTTTCAATAGAATTACTTTTTGAATTTTCCGAATCATCTAATTGCTTTTTTTTTTCGCTAGATTCTTCCTTTAACTCTGGCTCAATTTTATTGTCATTTAAGGTACTAGAATCAATTCTTGTATTTTCATCAAAGATAAACTCTTCTCCATCTTCGGAATTATTGTTATTAAGGATTTGGTTAATTCTAACTCTATCAGCTTCACTAACTCCTACTCCCCTACCCCCTTTTAATGAGTCAAAAGATTTCGTATTGGGCTTATCAAGCATAGTATCTTTGTTATTCTGTAGCAAGCCATTTGTTGACAAATAGATAAAAGAATAAATAATGAATACCATGAATGAAATTATAATGTAAGCAGGATTGCTTATAACAATAGCGATCATCACTTTTATGGCCAATTTTAAATTGAGTAATCAAAGATATAAATTATTAAATTAATAATTTATATATAATAAAAATTTACTTAAATTTTAGAGGTATTAAGATTGCCGGTGCTTTATCATTCATAGATGTTTTTGGATCGACAACATAGGTATTTCCAAGGATCAACTTTTTTCTTGCCGGTTGGATTTCTAAAAATTGACCTTCGTTGCTTTCAACAATTTTCGCACTTTCGATTAGACTTTCTAATTTTACCAGATTTGGATACTTTTCTCCTATTTTTCTTGCCATTATATATTCCAACTTCGTTGTTTCTCTTTGGTGATATTGAATTACAGCTAATGCAATTACAACTACAGACAGCCAAGCCCAGGTAAATTTGCCAAGCCCATGTAAAAAAGCGATTTTTGGATCAGATGTTGAAAATGGTTTGTAAACAGCTTTCATATCCTTAATCTCTGTAAAAATGCTTTCTAGCATACGTTCATTTTTATTACAGCCGGTTTTTTTTAATTCCATAACTTCATTAAGCAACATAGCGGTTGATGGATCAAGAACCTCTCCATATTTGGCCTGAAAAAGACCTTGAATACGTTTTAACTCGTCGGTTTTGACTGTGACCATCGTTATATTGTTAAAGCTGATATTAATTTGTTCATTTGCTTAATGACTAAAAATCCGGATTTGTCTATTCCTTCCTGGCCCAAACCTTGTTGTATATTATTTACAACAGCAATTTCTAAAACACTGCCAGATCCTATATTGCCGAATCTGGTAATTGGAATTTCTAATGCAAGCGCTGTTGCTTCGAGTTGGTCAATTTGTAGCTGATAATTCTGAAACATACTTTCATTGAGCCATACGATTATTTTAAATTCTTCACCAATCACTCCATATAACTTAGTTAAATATTCCATACATGCTACATATGCAGTTCCACCAGCAATGACAATATGGAAGGTAAATTCACTATTTAAAAATTCTGCAAATTCCTTAAAGTCTTTCTGACTTACATCACGAGAAAATAATGCCGGAAGTTGCTCTGATTCGGGAGCTCCAAAATCTAAAAAATAATTTTCAAAAGGGAAACTGGCTATTTCTTCAATACTGCCAAATAATTTATCTCTTGCTATCCGTTCCTGATAGTCTTGAAGATCAATAACCGCTACTCTTTTTTTTGTTTTAAGAAATCCTAATTGAGCTATTGATGTTTTTGTGGAGCCGTCCACATCAAGAAACAAAGATTTGTCGTTTTCCTGATGTTTAACTCCAAGCATATAGGTTAGAAAGGACTTCCCTACTCCCCCTTTTGACTGAACAATAAAATGAAATTTCTTCATGATTTTCTTTGACATTCTAAATGGATTAAGCTATTCTAAAAAACGGACTGAATTCTCCCTAGATTTTTTTGTGTTAATTTGATCAAATAAATCCAAAGGCTTGAAAGCTTTAAGTACCTCCCTTTTCTTTTTAAAAGATTCATTTGTTTCTAAGTCATCGAATTCTTTTTGATCTGTAATACTAGCTTTCTTCTTTTCTTCCCATAATGTTTCTTCTTTAAGTTTTTGTTTAAAATTTTTGCTTCTAACAGCCCGGGTTGTGTGCCAGGTTATACTCAATCCAAGATCTTTAGTAATAAACTCAGCAGCTCCATGGTAGGACATATTGTTTATGTACTCAGAATAGAGTTTATATATAAGTTCATGTCTTCCGCTTCTTCTATTTGAGCTTATCATATAAATAAGTTCATCTTTATAAATTTTTCGAGTATCTAAATCTTTGTTAGAATTCATAGCTACTAAATTATTATTTATCAAATATTAAATTTATAATTAATAATTACAAATTGAATTTTTAATTTTATTCTGCTTTAATCCTAAAATAAATTTATCACGCAAGTATGCCGCACATATCACCCAAGTATTACCCAGGTTTTATGTTTTTATCTTGGTTTGCTATCAAAAAATTTTTTTAACTCCCAATTGTGACACAAGGATCGCCCAAAATGGTTGCCGGTTTTTCGGAATATTCTTTCTTCAATGTCATCTCAAGGAATAAATTATTAGAATAGTACATTTTATGCTCTTACCACATTGATATTTTTAATCTCAGCGTAGTCTATAGGTAAAACTTTTGATTATTTTTGTTTTTATAAATAGAATTATTTTAGCAAGCTATGTTTTCAGCTGCTCATAATTAACTTCGTTATCTTATGACCACTGAAAACCGCTTGCCCTTTGGGAAACAATTCGCCCTAACGGCTCATTGAAAGAAAATGGAAGATAGAACTAAGAAAAGTGGTCGGCCAAAATTGGCTGACAACAAGGTGAGAAAGAAGGAAGTTACTATCAGGTTAACCTCTGATGAGTTTGAAAAGCTTTCAAAAGAACATAACGGATTTAGCGTTGATTTTTCGGTTTTCTGTCGTGAGAAATTACTTGACAGAGAGGCCATGGTTTTAAGAAAGCCTTTACCTGATGAAGTTAAAAAACAAATGACTGATTTATTAAAAATGTCAGGAAGTCTACTTCTTTTGGCCAAAAGGACAACTGACCAAGCACTATTATCTGAAGATTTTCTAAAAATGTCTGCTAGTGTTAAGAGGGTAGTTCAAAGAGCAGATTTTTCGGTTAATGAATATGTGTATGGTCAAAGTCTTATAAGCTCGTTGGTTCCTTTATTAAATAAATTGGAAAAGCATAGTGCCAGAGCAATAAAAGAACATAAGACTGAGAACATTAATTCGATTGTAGATTGTTTAACTAACATAAGGAATTTGATTGCACCATTTTTGAAGATGTATAATCTTTAGGTCATAATGATAGGTAAAATCGGTAAGTCTGGTGGGGATTTCTTAGGCGTTCTTTCCTATTGTAAGTATGAACGTCAACATGTAGGTGATGAAGAGAATATTAAAGTAAGAGGTGAATTAATATATTTTCAGAATGTTGGAAGTATTGAACTATATGGGGATAATATTAAGTTGAAATTCATTTCTGAGGAACTCCACAGTGTAGCCGCAACCAACACAAGAACTAAAAAGCCAGTTTCTCATGATATTTTATCTTTTCCTCCCGGTGAAAGTCCCTCTAATGAAATCCTAGCTAATATTGTTAAAGATTATGCAAATGAGTTTGGCTTGAAAGACAATTCAGTTCTGGCTTATAAACACATAGATAAGAAGCATGATCATATACATATCGTGGCAAATAAGATCGATGAAAACGGTAAAAATACTTACAATTCAAGCTATAATTATCTTGATATGGGGCATTTTGCAAGGAAGATAGAAAACAAGTATGGCCTTCAGTCTGTAAAGCAAATGGATAGTTTGAGAATTGATGGTAAATCAGAAGTCAAGCGTAATCCATTGTATGAGCAGCTGCGCAATCATATTGACAAAATGATTCCAGAGTCTAAGGACTTACAATCATTACAAGTGATGCTTTTGAAAAAAGGAGTTAAAACCAAAGTTGGCAATGGTATTACTTTCATCCATAATGCAAGTGGTGCTGTTATTAAAGGGTCTGACTTAGGAAGAGAATATTCAAAGTCAAATCTTGAAAAGCGAATCAATGGCACTTACGAAACCAATGAAGAATTTGTTCAGAATAGTGGCAGAGTAAACGAAAAAGATATATTAAGAGCAATTATTAAAGACCTAGCGCCCAAGTCAAGAAATTTCAGCGATTTTGAAGTAGCCTTAGGTAAAGCTGGATATGGGGTCCGTACGAAAGAGTTAGAAAATAAAGCTTCTTCTAAAAGGTTTACCAGTATTCTATTCACAAAGAATTTTTCCAAGAGTCTGAATCCTGAATCTCCTTCCTATGACAAAATGATAACCGGATCTCAATTAGGTCCTGAATTCAAGTATTCAATTATAAGTAAAAACTTTAACAAATCTGAATGGGATGATTTTGGTTATAAATACAGTTCTGATAGAAAGCCTGATGCATATAATACTTCGGGTGTTGTTAAAGATCGGGATATTCAAGTCAATGTAGCCCCTGGAAGTAGTAATAGTGGTTTGGATTTTGATTTACAGAGATTACTGACTAGTACAAATGCGGGACAAGTAGAAGCAGACTCTGCAAAATCACGGGCTAAAATTAATGCGGAAATTAAAAGAAATGCGGCTGGATATGAAAATGAGTTTGGAAGTCGTGGCTTAGATGAAATGAAAGAAGAAAAACGTAAAATTTTAAAAGCCCAAGGAAAAAAGAAGAAAATACAAAAGTGACACCGTGTCACTTTTGTTTAAATTATTTGGAACTAAATAGTTCTTTTAGTTATATTTGATTCATCAATTTAGAACTAAAAATATCCTTTTATGATAACATCGGAAGAGATTGTTAGATTTATAAGATCCCGAGACGGATTAAATGTTTCTCAGATTGAGAAAGAAGCAAAGATTCCTGCAAAAACTTTATCCAAGGCGATGCTGAATATTGATCCTATTGAAATACCATCAAAACATCTTGATGCATTAGAAGTTGCATTACTAAAATATGGTTACTCCGAAGACCGTAATTTGAAAAAAGCCCAAATAATTTCGATTGTAAATCACAAAGGTGGTGTTGGGAAAACCACTACAGTGATAAATTTAGCGAAAGCTTTAAGTTTAACCGGTTGTAAGGTATTAATGGTGGATATGGACTCCCAAGGTAATTTATCACAATGTTATAACATAACAGAACCAGTTGATCAAGTGATCGACAGTTTACTATCTAATTCTGCCTTACCGATTCAAGAAGTCTCTGGAAACTTATTTATAACTCCATCAGATATACGCATGGCCGCCAAAGAAAACGAACTTGCTAACTCGATTGGTGCAGAACGACGTTTACTTTTAAAACTGGAGCCTTTGAGAAGTTTGTTTGATTTCATCCTTATTGACTGTCCACCTTCTTTGGGCATTTTAACCAACTGCTCACTAGTTGCTTCGGACAGTTGTATTGTTCCAATTCAGCCTGAAGCTTCCGCATATCACGGTGTAGGTAACTTATTAAATCGTATATCAGAGATAAGAACATATTCAAATCCTAAATTAACTATAAAAGGGTTTGTATTTACATTAATTGTAACCAGACTGAAAATCCATTCCGACATGATGGATCATATTAAAGGTATGTTCAAAGGTATTCATATTTTTGAGACCCATATAAGCCAGTCAAAGGCAATTAAGGAGTCTCAGGTTGCCAAAGAGGATCTGTATACTTTTGATCTAAATTCACTTCCTTGGACGCAATACGAAAAATTAGCAAAAGAATTAGTCAACCTTTAATTGAATACTGACATGGCAAAAAATAACGCAATGGCGAAATTTTTAGAGAAGACTGGTGATTTGAAAGTGGGAATGTTTGCTCACGAAATCCAGATAAAATCTAACATAATAATATTACCAGAATTTAGAGATTTAATTCCTTCTCTGGGACCAGATGAATCAAAGCAACTGGAAGAAAACCTTTTAAAACATGGAATCAAAGACCCTTTGTCTGTTTGGGAAACTACGGCCGTTACGGTTCTTGAAGGTTTAGATGACGATAGTGATTCTCGTAATCTTTTTGCAGATCTTAATAATGACGAAATTGTTTATGTACTGGTTGATGGTCACAATCGTGAAAAGATAGCGCAGCAGCATGGATTAGATTATCGGCTGAACATCTTAAAATTTCCAGACATATCGGAAGTTAAGGATTATATGATAAACTACCAGTTGGGAAGGCGGAATTTAACTCCTGAACAAAGTTCCTATTTAAGAGGTCTTCGTTATAATAAGCTAAAAGAAGCAAATCGTTCAGACAGAATTAACGTAGCAGAACAGCTCGCTAGCGAGCACAATGTTAGTGCAAGAACAATTAAAAGGGATGCGGAATATGCCAAGGGATTGGATAACCTTACTTCTGATTTAAAAGAAAATGTATTATCAGGAAAGACTAAATTGCCTAAAAATGCTTCGAAGATATTGAGTAAAGCAAAACCTGAAACACCATTCTCTTCTATTAGTAGTATAAAGCAATTTTTGGATGATGAAAAAGGTAGCATTGACAATGCAAAGGATCTGGCGATGGATGATATGATAGATTCTGTAATTAATCCCCCAAGTAACGAAAGCTTAGTTGCTGAATCGAAAAATCTTGACCTAGCTACGATTGATCTTTCTGATTTTAAACAGGACTCTGAAAGTGAACTTGCTAATAAATCTCAGATAGCAGGGGTACCGGCACTGTCGGAAGTTATTGAAGGTGGGAAGAAGACTGATAATGAGGTTGTTAGAAGTGATGATTTGGAAACTAGCATAAGGTCTCTCGCATCTCAAAACTTATCTACTGATGTATTAGAACAAATTATTCAGAAAGCAGAAGAACTTATCAGATTGCTACAAAAGTGACACGGTGTCACTTTCGTAGCATGATTTTTTTGTTTTTAGATCATAATTATAGATTTTTCTTACAATCATTCTGTTCAACATTTATAAGTCATGAAAAAATATTTTTTCGTTTACAGCTTGTTAATGCTTTATGCAATACTCGTAACGTCTTGCAATTCGGCTAAAGATCAGCAATCAAACTCTGTAAAAGATAGATATCTAGGGAATTGGACACAGATAAAAGGAGGTACAAAGACCTTTAATATATATGAAGAAAACAGGGGACTTTTTCTAAAATATAGTACAGGTAAACAGTTCCCATTAAAATATGAAGACGAAGGTAAATATTATTCTCTTGTGGAAGGTCTTGGAAATACTCCCTTGATTTTAGAGAATGATGTCATTTCAATAAATGGTAGCAAATATCAAAAACAGTAAATTAATCAAGCAATAAAAAAAGGGCTGGTTTGCCCTCTTTTTTATTGCTTGATTTTCTTTTGTTGCATTCTCTTGTTAAATTCATGCTGAAAGGAATTCTTCGATTTTTCAAAATACAGCGGATCAGATTGTTCTTTATACAATTTCTCGGCTTCTTCTTCTTCAATTATTCTTTCTTGCTGTTCACCAGTAATTATTTTCAGTGCTTTAAACTGCTCGGGAACTTCTGGTTTTAGATTAAGTGCATATTCATTAAAAAACTCATTTCTGAATATCTTAACCTTTTCAAAGACTTCCAAATTGTATCCATTTTCGGTAAGATATGCTCTCTTAAAAGTTTCAGGAATGAGATAATCGAGTCTGTTACCTTCGGTTATCTTTCGATTCTTAGCAAAGTAATCTCTCACCATATTACTCTTAATTTCCTTTACAGTCACTTTTTCGTTTTGTGCTTTCGCATCAAAAGATGCATAGCCGGCAGCGAGTATTGTAATAAGGATAAAGCCTGGTGTGGCATTTTTTTTCTTTTCATTCATAGCTATTTATCAGACGGTTAAAATTTAAGTAATATTTCAAATTTTAAAATTAAGATAATAATTATAAATTTGAAAATATATAATTTATAAATGTTAATTTATCTATGAACACAACAAATTCTGAAAAAGAGGGTCGAGCAAAAGGTGTCGAGCTGATCTTTACTCTGGCATTGTTTTTAATCTTCCTTCATCATTTTTGGTACAATTTTAGCGTCTTTTCTAAAATTCCTTCGATTGGATCAATAAACCCAGCAGAGTTTATCTACAAGGTTCTCATAAAATTGAATGATCGATACAATCTTTTTTCCCACCCGCTTATTACTAAAATTACTGCATATTTTCTTTTAATGATATATTCAATTGGCTCAAAAGGGAGAATCGATCCAGGCATTACTGTGAAGGACGTATATAGATACGCAGCAATGGGCACGATCATATTTTTTGGAAATATACTCTTCTTATACATAAATGGTATTTTTCCACCTCATGTAGCTGACCTTTTATATTTTTTCAGTGATTGTCTTGGAATATTTTGGATCGTAAAAGCAGGTCAGTATGCTTCCCGTATTATGTTTTTTAAAAACAACAATGATATTTTTAACAATGAGAACGAAACCTTTCCGCAAAATGAGGAGTACAAGGAAAATGAGAATTCAATTCACTACAAAACCTCTTATTATTTCAACAAAAAATGGAGAAGTGGTTGGATAAATATTATTAATCCATACCGTGCCAACATGATCCTTGGAACTCCCGGATCTGGTAAGTCATTTGCTATCTTAAATCCTGCAATTTGGCAATCTATCTGGAAAGGATATACAGCTTATGTATATGACTTTAAGTTTCCGACATTAACATTGGAAGCGTACAATGCATATCAAAAAACGTTGAAATTTAATCCAGGTGCATGGGGGAAAGATAAAAATGGAGCCTTAATAGTTCCTAAATTTTATGTGATAAATTTTGATGACATTGAATACTCTCATAGATGTAACCCTTTACTACCTTCCACAATGACGGAAATTCTAGATGGATATCAGAGTGCAGCAACAATTATGTTGAATTTGAACAGAACCTGGGTCGATAAACAAGGAGATTTTTTTGTTGAATCAGCTATCAACTTTCTTACTTCGGTTATTTGGTATATGAAATTAGTAAGTTCTAAATACACCAGATTATATGAAGCAGAATTGGAAAAAGCCCCTACACAACAAAATGCCACCAATCTGGCTCTTTATAAGCGATTTAGAAATATCTGTACATTTCCGCATATCCTTGAATTTGCATGTCAAAAAGATTATACCGAAATGTTTACAATAATGGCTTCGTATCCGGCACTTGAAGCTTATGTAAGACCTTTTGCAAGTGCTGCCTTAAATGGAGCAGCCGAGCAGCTTGAAGGTCAAATTGCATCAGTAAGGATTCCCTTGGCCCGGCTATCTTCTGAAACACTTTACTGGATAATGTCTGGAAATGATTTTAGCCTCGATATTAATAATCCGGAAGATCCTAAAATCCTTTGCACAGGAAACAATCCTGAAAGGGACGAAGTATACGGAGCTGTATTTTCATTATATACTTCTAAAATGATTAAGCTGGTAAACAAGCAAGGAAAGTTGAAATCTGCTTTGTTTTGGGATGAATTGCCAACAATGTTTTTGAAAGGTATTGCAACACTTATAGCAACTGCCAGAAGTAATAAGGTTGCTACGTGGTTAGGATTTCAAGATTTTGAGCAGTTGACAAGTGCTTATGGAGAAAAGGAGGCAAAGGTTATTATGAATATGCCAGGGAATATTTTTAGTGGTCAGATTGTATTTGAATCTGCGGAGAAGCTTTCAAAAAGATTTGGTAAAACTCAACAAGAGTCGGAAAATATCACATTTGGCAAAGAAGATACATCTGTTACTTTGTCTACCGCATTGCACGATGTAATTCCCCCTTCTAAAATTTCTGGATTATCTCAAGGTGAATTTGTAGGTCAATTTGCAGATAATTTTGGAGAAGAGATTTCTTTAAAGACTTTCAAGTCTCTGATTACAGTTGATCAGGAAGGAATGAAAAAAGACATAAAAACTCCGCCTGTAATAAAAGATATCAAAAAGTTGGTGAATCACTATTACCCAAAAGAGATCTATCACGAAAAGGATAAGGAGCAATGGAAAACAAGATTGCTTGAAGATAATTACAGAACGATTAAGAAGGAAGTTAAGCAACTGATACAAATTGAATATGAGCAGTTTAGGTCAGTTCAACCTGAATCTAAATAAATCAGGCTATTTTCAGTTTCAACAGGATATCTCGTCAATACATTCACCTCATTTTTTATCATAAATGGCATTTATACAGGCCTTTATTCGAAGATTTTCTTAACGATTCATAATAATTTTAAAATTTCGATATAGCGTTTACATAAATTTATATATTTTTATGTCTAATATTATAATAATACCTACTGTTCATGAATTAATAGATGATTTTGAGAACTTCTTCTCCAACTCATTACAAAAAGATAATATGGATTATAAACCCGAAATATTCGATAAACTCGATGAAATTTATAAATACCCGGATGCATTAGAATTTTACAATACGCTTGTCTTTTCTTTTTGTCTTAAAACAATTATTTTGAGTAAAAAGGAGAAAGGAGAAATATCTGAAGATGAATTTGAAGATATGTTGGAAAAACCAAGCGTAGCTTTACTTTTAGAACCTCACGGTATTTCCTATTTACAGTATAAAGCATTAAAAGAGGCAAAGGGTACGGCGCCAGCGATGATGACTTTTAAGAGAGCAGTGGACCGAACTGGATACTCTTTCGATAAATTTCTTTATTCCGAGAAAATTATCAACCTTGCTATAGATGAACTTGATAGAATTAAAAAAAAGAATCAGATTTTAGGTGATATATCTGGAGGATTTAGAAAAGGCAAAAAATAGTCTATTACTAATTAAGGGATGCTTTAAAAGCGTCCCTTTTTTGTTTAAACTCTTGATATAAAGTCAGGTATGGTAATGGATTTAAATTAATTCCGTCTCTACTTACACAGTAATGAAGGTGGATATCAGTTGCCATTCCGGTTTTTCCCATCACACCGATTACTTCGCCAATTTTTACAGTGGCATTAGCTCTCACAAAGATCCCGCTCAGGTGCCCATATTTTGTTGTGAAACCCGTTGGGTGATTGATCGTAACACTTAGTCCAAGGTCTCCGTAATAGCCAGATCTGCTGACAATACCATCGGCAGTAGCATATACAAACTGGAATCCTTTGTTACATGCCAAGTCTATTCCATTATGTTTTTTGTACAACTTCTTGATTGGATGATATCTAAACCCATATAAACTCGATATATATGGGTTTTCACTTAATTGGAGTGGATTAATGCTTGGAATTTTGTTCAGGTATGTGCTATCGACTACTGTTAAATAAAAATATGAGTTCAATACTTCTGTTACGGTCATCTCTTGTTTCATCATTTCAATTATTGAACTTTTATGGTCTGTTGAATCATATTCTTCTTGTTCAGATACAGTATAATTTAAGCTTACTCTTCGAGTGTTCTGAGCAATTGCAGAAACCGAGACGATAATAATTGCAAAACTGCATAACAAAATTTCCTTGTATTTCATGTCTTAATTTTTTTTGTCTAAACAAATTTATAAATTTATAATTTAATAATTAATAATTTATAAATTTGTATTTATGAAGGGAAAGAAAAAAGAGAAAACAAATTCGGTTACACGAGAGATCGCAGAAACTATTTCTCCAAGCCAAGGCATAGCTGCGAATGACGGAATAGTCATTTCTGATCGTACTGAGCATGATAAGGATAAACAATCAATGAATGCAGTACAATCTGAAATTCAAAAGACTCAAACAGATATCTCCAAAATTTCAGAAATGTACAAGGGGATAGATATGTCATTCGCAATGGCAGATCTGGCCCAGGATAAACAGTCTCTTTCAGTACTAACACAGAAAAATGTTTACCAAAATTTACTGGAAGGGGAAGTTGTTCAAGTTAAGCATGTGTCAACAGATAGCTCGGGAAAACCACGTCATTTTTTCGGTTACAAACTACTGCAACTTGATAGACAGATTCAATCTAATAAACCGGTGTTGAAAATTGGATTTTCGACATTTGATTCTTTGAAACTACCTGAAAATGTAAAAGTTAAAAATCATTCGCTAAAAATCAATCCAGATTTCGGAATGATAATATCTGACCTACTTAAAAAAGATCAAAAGGGAAAGGATCCAGAAATTAAAGAAGTGATTAATGATCTTAAGAACACTTTGGAGAGCAATAAAAGACCAGCTTTTAAGGCTCATGAGCTTAATATGCAATTATCAAATGTTGCTGATTTCTACTTTAAAAACGATCCAATCGACAGGAAGAATTTTCTTGAACAGACTGGAAAGCAATTTGTATTGGTGCAGAATCAAAATATTGGATTGAAAGATTCAGTTACAGGCAAGGAGGTTTTTCATTTAAGAAAACATGAAATCCCTGTTACCGAGCTTCCAATAAAATATAAAGGGGTTCAACTTAATGAAAAACAAGTAAGCAACTTACTGATTGGCAATTCGATTGAACTTACTGGTATTAAAGATTCAAATCTTGGCAAGCCATACTCAGCTACTGTAAAATTTAACCTTATAACTGGCAACCAGTCTGAAAATAATAAATCCAATGGCCAGGAGCTAATCAAAGGAAATAATACTGAGGCGAAAAAGGCTCTTCTGAGTGGCTCTACTTCTGAGACAATAAAAAATCCAGAACAAGCAAAAAAAGTGATAGAAAAAGAAGATAAAAAGCCGCAATTGAGACAAAGAATTTGAATTAAAGCATTGTCATGAATAATACCCAAAGCATAATATCATTGGAATATATCATTAAAATGTACGGCATTGATGCACTTGAACCAGTGTACATTCCATCTCGTGAGGGTGACGGAGAAGACATTATTATTCCTAAAATGAGAGATAAGATGTTGATTGAAGAATGGTTTCTTCTACCCCAGGAACTCAGACTATTTATATGTGAAGCTTTTATTAAGAAATTTCAATAACAAAAATTTGAGATGGCAAGAACTATCTATTTAAAATCTGAGGACAACCATGAGATTTCCCACAGATATGAATCATTATCAGAATTAAAAGAGGAATTGTTAAAAAGAAACATTCAAATTTCTCCAAGTGCATCTATCGGGTCTGAGTCAAGAATCGGAAACAATGTAAGTATTGGAAGCAGATCAAAAATTAGAGCGGATTCTAGAATTGGTGATAATGTTAGCATTAGTGATGATGTCATTGTTGGTAGCAACGTTAACATTGGTGCAAATTCCAAACTCAGGTCAAATTCTTATGTAGCAAGTGATTCAAATATTGCTAGTGGAGTTCTGTTTAAGGAAGATGCCGAAATTGGAGAAAGATGTAATATTGAATCAAATGCAGTAATTGGCAAAAAGGCCTTTATTGGAAATGATTGCAAAATTGGAAGAGAAACTACTATTGGTTCAAACTGTAATTTAGCTGATAAGTCAAAAATTGGGTCATACGTAAATCTTGGAGATAACAGTTATGTGGCATTTGAGGGTCATGTGTATGACAATGAATCACATAAACCTGATTCTATAATTCGTGCCCCAATAAATCCTGTTAATCTTATTGAGAATGAAGAAGTTGAAATTTTCAAGAACCTTAAAGATAAAGATGTAAGGTATGTTGCTTTCGGAAGTTTTGCTTGCAACGCTTATGAACAGGCCAGGACGGGAGGATCAATAAAATTATGGGTTGATCCCTCAAAAGAAAATATTGAAAGATTGAATGAAGCTTTAAAAATTTCTGGAAAAGATCAAATTGTGACATCATTTGATCCTGAAATTAAACGCCCAATAAAAAACTCTTCTGACAAAAGTACTGCGCAATCATTTGGAATTGACTTTTACCCATCTATCAACGGCTTTAAAAATGAAGATTTTGAAAAAGTTTATAACAGGAAAGAAGTCATTCTTGCAAAGGAACGTAACATAGTTTATGCTAGTCCGGATGATCAAAAAAACCAGCCTCGAATTAACCATTTGTCTCTTTCTGATTTATTTCATAATGTTGGTACTACCCAAAGTGGTAGTAAAGAATACAGTCTGAACGTTCTTCAAAAAGCAATGATTGATTTGAATAGGCAGGGGCAAAAGCGTGAAGTTCTTGATCCTTTACTATATTTAGATGAAAATAGAATGAAAATGGAACCTAAAAAATCATATGTTTCTTTTCCCGGGCAGGAAGATAAACCTAAGGAATTTGTCCCTAGGTATGAAAAACGTGATTTTAATCAACTTAGAAAAGATTTGGATTTAGAGCTCGTTCTGAATCATTATGGTTATTCTGTAAGCGATAAGTCAAAGGCAGGTGATATGTATCGTGTTTATAAATCCGGTATAAAGGATGATAGTCAGCGACTGGCTATTATGAACAAAGGGGATTATAAGATGTTTGTAGACTTGAACAATAATACCTTTAAGGGCGATTCTATAGAATTTGTGAAATTTAAAGAAGGCGATTTCAAACGAGCTTTTCCGGTTATGGATTCAATTCTTGGAAATCCCACGTATAAGGAAAATATTGCCGATATCTTGCCCATGAAGCCAGCAACGCCTGGTCAATTTCTAAATGATGAGAAGTTGCGCCAGGCTGATATTCTTAAGAATTACAATGCAGCACATTTATCAGAAAAAAGCTCTGGTTATTTAACTAACGAAAGGATGTTAGATGTTAAAACAATTTTTTCACCAGAGTTTAAACATCAAATACTAAGTGTCAAAAGGGATGATGCAAACTTTTCAAATACAGCTTTTCCACTTACCTCTGAAAAGGGAAATATACTTTCATTTGACATCAGGAATAAAGATTACAAAGCATTGCCAAATGGTGGTAAATGGGATGGAATTTGGAAAACCAACGGCCATGCAATTTTACTGCTTGATTCTAACTTCACCTTTAAGGACAAGTCAATAAGAATTGAAAGAGGAACTACCGGCACTCTAAGCAAGTCAGCAGGAAAGGAATCATTTCATATAGATCATCCTACACATGGCCAGATAACACTTCCTGTAGATAAGGATAAACATCAATTTCAGAAAATCGCAACTAACAGGATAATTATTTCTGAATCTCCAATTGACTCTTTATCTTTTCATCAACTATCGCCACCCAAAGATGGAGAATTTAGGCAATACATCTCTTCGGCCGGCAACCCTTCCAGGGAACAAAAAGCCCATATTGCCAATTTAATTGCCGGTAACCAAGAGGCGCAATTTGTTATTGGCATGGACGGTAATCCGCCAGGAAACAGATTTGCAATTAATGCTTTGGCAATTCATCATCCTCAAAGAGATGTAAATAATAGTATTATACCAAATATTACATATTACAACCCTAGTAATCCCACAGCCGAAGAAAAGTCTTCAAAAGAAGTTGGTTATAATATTTTAAAGATTGAAATAAATCATCCAAAAACGAATGATCAAGAATTAGCGAGGAAATCCAATAATTCAGTTGTCGATCGGCTTGTTGACGCAATGAATCGGCATCAACCTGACGACTCTAAAAAAGCGATTGAAACGTCAGAAAGCAGGGTTTTGACAGAGAAGCCTAATACTATTACCAGCTCTTACGAAATCAGGTTTCATAATAACGGCAAAATGTTAGGCGCAGCGCTTGATCATTTAACAAAGGAGATTAACCTAAAAGATGGCAAGCCACTAGTAGCTGTTATTCGGCCAACATCTTCCCAAAACGATTTTAACGATGTTTTAAGGGAAAGAAAGGGAGTGCCACTCCCTGAATCAAGTAATTTATCTTTGTCCAATGTTCCGTTTCGACTTGACCTTACCCCTCAGAAGGAACAGGTAAAAGAGAACACGATTTCTTCTCCAACTCTATCAAAAGAGCCTATTATAGCTTCTACACTGGCTGAGATCCCAAGTAAAAATAAAGGCTTCAAAATTTAATTGTTCAATTAATATTTATTGGTCATGAAAACTGTAATTGCAGAAAAACCTTCTGTTGCCCGCTCTATTGCGGAATTTTTAGGAGCAACTAACAAAATGGATGGCTTTTTCGAAGGAAATGGATATAGGGTTACTTGGGCTATTGGTCACCTAGTAAAACTTGCTGAGTTGAATTCTTATCCAGGATTCGATAGCCCCAATTGGAGAGATTCTATTCAAAGCCTGCCGTTTGTTCCAAAACAATTTAAATTGACTATATCCTTAAACGATGGGATCAAGCAGCAATATTTCAAGATAAAAAACCTATTTGATAATACATCGGAGATTATTGTTGCAACAGACGCCGGACAAGAAGGAGAATTGATCTTTCGGTATATTTATTTGCTATCCGGAAGCAGAAAGCCTTTTAAAAGACTTTGGATATCATCTTTAACAAATGAGGCATTTGAAAAAGGTTTCAAAAATCTAAAGCCGGGGACGGATTATGATAACTTGTATTATGCAGCAAAAGCGAGAAGTGAAAGTGATTGGATTTTGGGGATAAACCTTACCCGAGTCTATTCTGTTAAATATGGTAACAATGATATAAAGGTTGTCTCAATAGGTCGCGTACAAACACCTACGTTAAACCTTATATGTCAAAGATATCTTGATAACTCAAACTTTAAGAAGTCAGCGTTTTTTATTCCAATACTGGCTTTAAATCATAACAACGGGAAGTTTTTGGTAAAATACTCTGAACAATTCTCCACAAATGAAAAAGCAGAAGAAATTTTAAAGTTGGTGGGTAATGTAATTAATTGTAGTTCTGTAGAGAAATCTGTTTTAAGGACGTCTCCTCCTAAATTGTTTAATCTTACGCACCTTCAGCAACATGCAAATAAAAAATTTGGCATGTCTGCTCAGGCTACATTGGATACACTTCAAAGCTTATATGAGGGTAAATATCTAACTTATCCCAGAACAGATAGCAACTACCTTTCTGACGATATGAAAGGCGATGTTCAAAAATCTCTCTCTTCTCTTAAATCTTTTCATTCTTTGGCAAGTCCGGTTACATCGGTGTTAGATAGGAGTTTAAATACGGCTCCATTTAATAATGATAAAATAACAGACCATCACGCCATTATTCCGACAGGTGAATTACCAAATATATCTAAACTAACAAAAGAGCAGCATGATATTTTCTTATCTGTTGTTGAAAGATTTATCCAAACATTTTCTGATGATTGTATAGAGGATAAGACCGTCTTAAACTTCAAAACACATGCTCCGGGAGTTTTTAGAGTGGGAGGGAAGATTATTAACCAGATTGGATGGAAGGAAATTAATCTATTCAACTTGAAGGAAAACGATGAAAATGAGGAAGACGATGACAACGGTTTGCTTCCTGATATTAATCAAAATGATTTTTGCTCCGTGTTAAAAAAGTCGGTTCATCCAGGATTTACAGCAGCCCCAAAATTATTCACAGAGGCATCTTTGTTAAAACAGATGGAAAATGCCAGTGATACAATTGGTGATTTAGAAACAAAGTTCGGAATTGGTACACCTGCAACACGTGCGGGCATAATTGAAACGCTGTTAGCGAGAGGTTTTATTAAAAGAGAAAGTAAAAATCTGGTTCCTACCCAGGCAGGATTAAGTATCTATAAATTAACCCATAATGAATTAATAGGTAAAATTTTATTAACAGCTGAGTTTGAGGAAAAACTTAAACTAATTTCTTCAGGTGACTATTTGTACTCAAATTTCCTTTCTGAGATTAGAGCATTGGCTGCAACATCTGTCTTAGCGGTTCATACCAATGATATTGATGCTAGTGCTTTAGCAATGACTTCTCAAACTGATAACGAGCAAGTTATTTGTCCCAAATGCAAAAAAGGTTCTATAACTGAAAATGAAAAAGCATTTAGATGTAATCAATGGAAATCCGGGTGTGACTTTAAAATCTGGAAGTCGTTTATGGGTAGAACTTTAACAGGAGTAAATGTCAAAGAATTAATTATAAAGGGAAAAACTAGAAAAATGACTTTTAAATCCCAGAAAACCGGAAACGAATATGAAGCATATGCAATAATGAAGGATGAGAGGGTAGTCCTAGAATTTGTAGAAAATAAAAAATTTCAAAAGTATAAATAAAATAGTTGAACGTATGGGAAAATGGATTCCTACTCTGTTTATAACATTATATTGCAATAGTTAATATATAAATACCTATCTCCTTCTAACAAAATCAAAATATACTTTATATTCTAACATTAAAAGAAAGAAAACATCCAGGTTTCCGTGAATTTGTTTGTTGAGAAGATTGATTTTTCTTAAAAGGTTAACGACTTTATAATGAAAAGGATAATATTAAGTTCTATTATTTCATTGACATCTTTAACTGCGTATTGTCAGAATTGTTTTTCGAACTCTGACGTGTTTTATATGCACAACTCAAATGTTTCAATGGAAATCATCATTGCAAAAATGGATTACTCTAATTGCTGTTTTGACGTTAGTCCTGATGCTTTGATTGATTTGAAAAAGAAAGGTGTCTCAGATAGCATTGTGAAGCGAATGATCTACATAGATAGTCGGTTGAAGAAGCGTAGACCATTTACTTATCGTTTAAATGCAAGGACAAGAAGCCCTAGAATTCCATTTTAAGAAAAATGATAACTTACAAAAGTGACACCGTGTCACTTTTGTAGGTTATTGTAAGTAAATCAATTATTACCCTTTTTGTCTTTAAAATCTATTTTCTCTTTCGATTAAACTAAGTACCAGCCTAATGTAAAATATTAATGTTCTTTACTCAACTAGTGATTTGAAATTCAGAATTGTTAAGAAAAGATTGAAATTCTAATTTCTTCTCCTGGTTTAAAGAAAAAACTTTAAATAATTTTTCATGTAAATTATAAATTATATATTTGAAATATAATAAAATATAATTTATAAAATGAGAAATTTAGAAATCGAAAATTCTGCCATACAGATTGGCTATTTTCAAAATAGAATTCGTCATTACATTGAGCAGTATCATCCTGATCTATTATCTGATCCAAATCTGCCTATTAGAATTAGGGAGCTGACAGATTTTACAATCGAATCTATACAGGATCTTGTAAGAGCCGGTTTCCAAACCTATGAAGCTATTGAAGCTTCAATCTCAGGTACATTGGATAGTATTACTTCTCCTTATGCATCCTTGAAAAACTTTCTTATTGAACATCAGGAGCACATATACAAAATTGCTCATGTACATGATGCAGATGATAATGAGCTGATCTTTAAGCTTCTTCCATTAATAAAAGACGAGATCAATATTATTGATTCATCGACTTCGCCTGCTCAAGTCAGCCAAGCAGAAAGAGATCTACTTCGGATTATTCTCAAATCTCTCCTTAACCGAAACTAGAACAGTTTCTTTTCCATTTGTTTTAATGAATAAGTTCGATGTTATAACAGATAACATTGCGGCTATTGATGTAGCCTTTCAGTTATCTAGCCAAAATAGAAAAGCAAATCCAGAAGAAAATTTAACTTTATCTAAATATTTGGGTTTTGGTGCTATAAGTGAGATATTATTAGATCCATTAGATGACTCGGTTTGGACTGGAAAGCGGCATCGTATAAGGCCATACGTTCGTGAAATTCATGATCTTGTACAAAAATATCGGCCTGATGAAAAGCGCCAATATATTGATTCTTTAAAGAATAGTGTACTCACTAGTTTTTATACACCGGTGCCAATTGTTGACGCGATATCAACATCTTTAAAAAATAATAATATTAAAATACATTCGATTCTGGATCCTTCTGCCGGCAATGGTTTGTTTGTTGACCGCTTTCGACAAACACATTCGCCTACAGATGTTCTAATGTATGAAAAGGATCTTCTAACAGGCTTAATATTGTCTGGGAAGTCTAATGATAAGACAAAAATTGAAGGATTTGAGAATATTGGAGGCCGTTTTTTAAATCACTTTGACATTGTTACATCGAATATTCCGTTTGGAGCCGTTTCCGTTTATGATCCGTCTTTTCAAAAAAAAGGAACAGCGGAAGCTAAGTCGATGGATCAAATTCATAATTACTTTTTTCTAAAATCGGTTGACCTTGCTAAACCAGGTGGGCTTGTTGCTTTTATAACCACGAGCAATTTTGCGGATAGTGGATCAAATAGAATAATAAGGGAAGACCTGCTTAAAAAGACTCAATTAGTTTCAGCTGTAAGATTACCCCATAACTTATTTGAAGATGCTGGGACACAGGTAGGTGCTGACTTAATTGTTGTTCAAAAACGTACCAAACCAACGACTAAGCTAACCAATAGTGAAAAGTCATTTTTGGATAGTACCGCTCATATTTCTTCGATCAATGATCTTTCAGATGGAACATCAATTTATTCCAACGAATATTTCGATAGAAATCCGAATAATATAATTCATACTGATAAGATTAAAGACACCAATCAATATGGTAAGGGAGCTTTCATTTACAAGCATACGGGTGGAATTGAAGCAATGGGGGAGGCCTTAAAAGATATTCTTTCAAGTGATATAAAGTTAAACTTTGATCAAAGTGCTTATAATAAGGTTGTTGCACTGCCCAAAAAAAGTGCTGCTGTATTTGGACAGCTAAATTTATTTTCTTCTCCGCTGGAATTGCCGGAGATAGAAAAGCCTAAATCCATTGCCTTTACAGGAAAAGTCTATGATCATCTAACTATTGAAAGCATTGTCAGTGAAGGGAATAAGATAGGTAAGTTAGTGCAAGATGATTATGGTCAATACTTGGTTGATGAATTACCCTTTTCTTCAAAGCAAAAAAATCAGTGGAAAAGTCTAATTGAGATCAGAGATACCTATTTCGATTTGGTTAAAAATGAAAGAGATAATCAGGTTGAAGATTTTGCTTCCCGTAAAGTTCTAAACCTAGCATATGATGCGTTTTTTGAATCATATGGTCCTCTTAAGCATAAAAACAATATGGATACTATTCTTTTAGATCCTGTTGGCCGTCAACTATTAGCATTAGAGAAATTTGATAATGATACGCTTAGTTACGTTAAAACAGATATTTTTACAGAGTCTGTTCACATTGCATCAGCAAAAATAGATACATTCAATCCCAATGAATCACTTGCAGCCTCTTTAAATAAATTTGGAGTTGTTAACCTGGAGTATATGTCTCAGGTTACGGGACAGGCGCGCAATCAACTTATTAAGGAATTGGATCAACAGATCTTTTTTTCTCCCTTAGAAAATCAGTATCAAGTAAAAGATGTACTTGGATCAGGTAATATCCTACAAAAAATTGAAGGTTTTAAAAGCTTTCCTGAGAGCAAGGATAACATTGAGATTCAGAAAAGTTTAAACTTTCTGGAGAGTGTTAAGCCGGAGCCAGTGCCATTTGAACTACTTGATTTTAACCTGGGAGAAAGATGGATTGATCCACAATTGTATTCCAGGTTTGCATCAGATTTTTTATCCGCTGAAATTGATGTAAAGTATTCTCCATCAATTGACGACTACGCAGTGAAGGTTAATTACGGAGGCTACAACTCTAAAATATTAACAGAATATGCAGTCCAAACAGATAGAAGAAATTACTCCGGAATTGACCTACTCAGATATGCTCTTCTGGATAATGTACCTGACATAACGAAAACTGTATCGGACGCTTCTGGCAACGACGTAAAAGTGAGAGATTCGGAAAACGTTAGATTGGCATCCCAAAAAATAGATTTGATAAGAAATGGTTTTTCTGAATGGGTTCAAAAACTTCCGGAGAAAGATAAAGAATCTGTTGAAATCACCTACAACAATCTTTTTAATGCAGAAGTAAAGCCAAAATATGATGGTTCTCACATGAAGTTTCCAGGCTTGAATCTGGACAACTTAGGCATTAAGGATTTGTATTCGTCGCAGAAAGATACTTCCTGGATGTTGTTACAGAATGCAGGTGGCATAGTAGACCATGAAGTTGGGACGGGTAAAACAATGACAATGATAGTGACTGCCTATGAAATGAAACGGCTTGGTTTAGTTGCTAAGCCAATGTTAATAGGTTTAAAAGCCAATGTTGGGGCTATTGCTGATACTTTTCGATTGGCATATCCTGATGCAAAAATACTTTCACCATCCGAAAATGATTTCTCCAAACAAAACAGAGAAAAGCTATTTGATTCTATAGCAAACGAAAATTGGGACGCAATTATCCTAACACATGATCAATTTTCAAAAATACCCCAGAGCCTAAATGTGCAAAAACGGATTTTAGATAATGAGGTTGGTAATTTGGAAAAGGATTTGGAAGAACTTAGGAAGTCAGGAGTTTCTGTCGGGACCTCATTAATGAAAGGCCTTGAAAAAAGGAAGGTCTCACTATCTAATAACCTAAATGAGGTGGTTGATCAGATTAAGAACAAAAGAGATAATGTAACAGATTTTGAAAAAATGGGTATTGATTCTCTAATGGTTGATGAAAGCCATAAATTCAAAAATTTACTATTCTCTACACGACATGATCGTGTTGCGGGTTTGGGTAATCCGCAAGGATCTCAACGATCACTTAACATGCTTTTCGCAGTTCGTACTATCCAGGAAAAACGAGGAAATGATAGTGGTGTGACTTTTTTTTCTGGAACACCTATTTCCAATTCTCTAACTGAGTTATACTTACTTTTCAAATACCTTCGTCCCAAGGAGCTCGAGAGAAGAAAAATTGAGAATTTTGATTCATGGCTCTCAGTTTTTGCAAAGAAGACAACTGATTATGAATATTCTGTCACAAATCAGCTAATAGAAAAGTCGCGATTCCGGAATTTCATCAAAGTGCCGGAGCTAGCATTGATGTATAGCCAGATTACAGATTATCGCACAGCTGAAATGGTCGGTGTAGATCGTCCCAAAGCAGTACACAATCTATTGAATATTAAACCAACGGAAGAGCAATCTGATTTTACTGAAAGATTAATTGAATTTGCTAAAACAGGAAATGGGTCACTTTTGGGACGTCAGCCATTATCAAAGTCAGAAGAGACAGCCAAAATGTTAATTGCGACAAATTATTCTAAAAAAGCCGCTTTGGATATGCGTTTAATTGATGATTCGCTCCCAGATCATCCAAATTCGAAAGTCAGTCAATCTGCTGCAATGATTGCTAAGCATTATAAAGAATCCACACCATATAAAGGCACTCAAATGGTATTCTGTGATTTGGGGACACCTTCCGGGAATTCGTCATTTAATGTTTACGATGCTTTAAAAACAAAATTGACTACGGAATATGAAATTCCATTAAATGAGGTGAAATTCATTCATGATGCTAACAATGATAAACAAAGACAGCAAATTATTAAAGATACTAATGAAGGCAGGGTCAGAGTATTAATCGGTTCTACTGAAAAATTAGGGACAGGCGTAAATGCTCAAAAAAATATCGTCGCTATGCACCATTTGGATGTCCCTTGGAAGCCAAGTGATTTCGAGCAACGTGTGGGACGTGGATCTCGTGCAGGAAACCAAGTTGCTAAAAATCAGTTTGGCAATGAAGTGCAAAATTATGTTTATGCTGTTGAAAAGACGTTGGATAACTTCATGTTTAACTTGCTGCAAAATAAGACATTATTCATTTCTCAGATAAAAAATCAGAATATTAGTATTCGAAGAATTGATGAAGGCAGCGCCGATGAAAGCAATGGAATGAACTATGCCGAATACGTTGCTTTGTTATCCGGCAATAAGGATTTACTTGAAAAAGCTAAAATTGAAAAACAAATTGCAGGAATGGAGTCAGAAAGAAAAATATTTGGGAAAGACTTGGCTTTTCAAAGAAATAGTTATTTGACAACAGAGAAATCACTTTTTAAAACCGATCAAAATATTCAAAAGATTAAAAAGGATGCTGACCTTATTTTGAAATTTGATGCTGCTGGTAAGCTCATTCCATTGGTTAAGGAGAACGAAATAGAAGATTTAGGGCAGTTGATGCTAAGAGCGGAGATGAATAAGAAGCCAGGATTTAAACGGATCGCTGGTTTTGAAGGGTTTGAATTAAATCTTGAAACTTTTGTCGCCGATTTTGATAACAAGGTTGGCCATAAGTGGGAGTTACGTTCGCCAAATGATATAGGCTACAAACATAATTCTGGATATTTGAGTAGCGAGAAAGTCAAAACTGCTGGCGAGTGGATTAATAAGGCCGTATCTCAGGAAGTGCTTGACCGGCTGCTAAAGAATCTGGAAGAAACGAAAAAAGATCAGCTTAAAAATCTAGAAATGACTAAAAGCGTTTTGACCAAAACTTGGCCGAAAGAGGAAAAGTTAACTGAGTTAAAAACAAATCTTGCGAGTATAGAAAAGCGCTTAAATGAAACATTAAGCGTTGACAAGGAAAAGGATACGACTCAGTCTAAACAAGAATTTGAGAAGTCTGATACTGCTCAGAATAAGTTAGGAAAAGAAATTGACACTGTCCCGTTGCATCAAACTGTAAAAAATGAAATGCTACATATAGCATTCCGTAGAAGTTTGTAAGTATTTGAGGGAGCAAGAAATAGTTGCTCTCTCAGTTATTTTTATTAATGTTTTAAGATCTAAATGGCGCTATGGTTGCTAATTGCAACGAGGTATTAGGCAATGATTATAAAATTATAATTGCTAATCTTGGAGAATCATCAAATCATGAAATAGTCAAAATAATTTGTAAATTTTAGAATAAGGCCAGAATAGTACCAGCAGTAAGCCATTTATCCTATTCGTGGATATTTTCGTCAACTTGATGGGATTGGGAAATTATACAAACAGTTTTTGAAACTGTAACCTGATTTAAGGTCTTATAAGAAAATGCACATCGAGCACAGTAGGTTCTGATGTTTCGATCTGGTTTATAACTTCTTACAACTATTTGTACACGGAGCCAAAAGTGACACTCTATCACTTTTGGCTTTTTTATTAAATAATTTAATGAAGCTGTTTAATTTTAGATAGTAAGGCACGGTTCTTACCTAGCAGAAATCTCCATGCAATCTACGTCTTAAGACGTACATAAGACATTATTTAAATACATGGAAATTTATATTTAGACACGGAAGTTTACATTTATGAAAATTGCAAAGAATAGTGACAAAAACAAAGTCGTAGAAATTTTAACTAACTCATTTATAGAAAATAAAAGTATTGATTATATAATCCCGAATGATAGTAGCCGAGTGAGTCGAATAAGAGAGTTAATGACATATTCATTTGATATGTGCATGATCTCGGGAAAAGTTTGCTTAGCAGATGATGAAACAGGCTGCGCTTTAATATCTTTCCCTGAAAGGAAAAAAATGTCGCCATCTGTGGTTTTTTTGGAATTAAAACTGATTCTTTTTTCAATTGGAGTAAAAAATATTTCTAGGGCGCTGAAAAGGGAGAAAATTATTTCTAGCCACTATCCCAAATCTCCGATTTATTATTTATGGTTTATTGGCGTTCATCCTGAATTTCAGAACAAGGGTGTAGGTCAAAGGCTCCTCGAAGAAGTAGTCGCGGATGCTTCAAGTATGAATAGACCGGTTTTTCTAGAAACTTCAACACTGAAAAACATCCCCTGGTATCAAAAATTTGGGTTCTCTGTTTATGATGAACTTGATTTTGGTTACAAGCTGTTTTTGATATCCAACAATAAAAAATGCGAGTAGGAAATACAGATATGCATATTGTGACATTTGTTATTATTCTCTTTGAGATAATAATGCTTGGATACCAATATATTTTCTTTTTTATGCGGCCAAAGGATGAAATGAGAAAGTATTATTTAATTCTTCTCATTTTATTAATAGTTAAAAATGTGGCTATGGGGCTTTTCCCTGACCCAAATATGACATCTATTCCTTTGACTATGCAATATATTTTAACTTATGGTGCTGGATTCATTATGGCGTCATATTTTCCATTTTATTTTTATAAGGCTTACGACATATACCAACTTAGGTGGCACGCTACCAGAGGTGTTTTACTACTTATACATCTACCTTTTTTTCTATTTTTTTCCATAATTTATTTAATAACAAGTGACATCAATAAAGCCATAAATTTTGGTTTATTGATCCCTGCATTGTACGGATTAGTATTAGGATATGTTCTCTTGAAGTCGATTAAGGATAGATTTAAAGATGACGTTAAGAGGAAAGATTATTTTGAAATTTTTGGGGTTTACTGTGCGGTAATTCCTTATGCAAGTTTGGCATTTTGTGCTTATTTCCGGATTGAACAAGTCAATGAAGCTCTTCTAACCAATGGTGGATTTGTTGTAATAACAGTTTTATTTATGCGAAAATCAATCAATAGTGGCAAACAAGATTTTGTAAAGCTTCAGACATTGGAAGGAGAGGTGTTAGCAAATTTAACACTATCTGAGATTATTCAGGATCGGGAAACTTCTAAGGTTAGAGAGATTACAAGTACAGAGAAGGATTCGAATGATAATGAAAATGATGGTTTTTCAAATACTATGAAGTTTGAATCTAGCATGACTGAATATGGCCTGACACCAAGAGAAAGAGAAGTATTAAGACTTGCCAAAATTGGGTTAACTAACGAAGAGATTGGTCTAAAGCTACATATATCAAAAGCAACGGTAAAGAAGCATTTAGAGAATGTCTTTAAAAAAGTTCAGGTTACCAATCGAGTTGAGCTTATACATAAACTTGAAAACAAGTAATTAGTAATACATAACAAAACATATAATTAACATAATTTTTATTTGAAATTAGACTAAAGACGTAGTTTGAATGTATGAATTTCTACCAAAATGATTATAAAATTCTACTTTCGGCGTATTGCAGGGACTTGATATTTGAACCAATTTTGAGGCATCACTTCATGTGGCTTCTGACACCTTCACTTATTAAGTCCCATTATTTTTATGAATCACTTAGCTAAGACCTTTACATCGTTGCGCTTTAAATCCAGTAATTTTTCATTAGTTACTTTACCCAAAAATCAAGCTTGTAATTCCTATTCCATAAGATTAAAATTTTTCAGTATGTATGTTGCAGATTCGTTGCTTCCTGTGGTATTTGTAAATAAAAATATGGAGGTGGAATTGGCTCCTAAGATTCGAAGAGATCTAAGTGAAGATGAATGGAAAGCATTACCTACGGATTTAAAACAATTAATCTTAAAAGAATTTTACGAACAATTGTAGGTTGAACATTCAATTTTCTTAAAAAAGCAGGTTCAAAGGAATCTGCTTTTTTAAGAAAGACGTATTACTTCTTTATTCCAACCTAGTTAATTTTACAGCAGAACTTTTCCATAGTATATGAAACCGATCAAATTGTTCTGATAGCAATATCATTTTTGAAGAAAATCTTCTTTCATCATCGTATTCTTGCAACCCAATGAAATTAAAGGAGTGAAGTATCAACCTTATCTAGTTCTTTAAATATTTCATAACAGTAAATGCAGGAATAACCTGTGCACAAAAACGGTGGTATTTCTGTACTATTTGATTTATCAATTTATTTAGATAACTATATGATACAGTTTGTTTAGGTCTATAAATTACAGTAAACTAACCTTAAATAAGGATTAATTGTAATTCTTGCCGCCTATTTACTTAAGTATTCGCGAACAACTTTGAAATACATAATGAAGCAGATTGCCAAATATAATTAAGCCATTTTAAATCCTTAATATTAAAATTATCATCCAGTTTATATCGGTTCTACGTTAATAACCAAAAAAATCTATCATATTCTTTCTGTTAGATAAATAATTTGAATGACAATTGAATTTCTTGTCGCATTTTATAAAACCTCTAATAGATCATAATCCAAATACCGAATATTTCCTGCCTGGGTTAAAACTGACACCGCACTAAAGTTTATTCGATAAGAAAAACAACATTGAGGTGTGCAAATTTTGACCCACAGTTAGCCACACGGTTAATTGTATAAGAGTTTTGACATTTCTTCTAGACGAAGACAAACTTTGATGTGCTTCCTGTTTGATACTTAAATGTAGAGTCCAGCCACCAGGCTTAGCTATTGTTGCTTATCTTTTTTGATATCGTCCTTGCTTAGCCGGAGAAAACGGGCTGCGTTATTGTAAAAGATATCTTCCTTTTGCACTTTGGTCATAAACGAAGCGGAAAGGATATTTTCTACGGATATTTTAATAGACTGAGCCCATTGCATTTCATCAGAGCCGTACATGATCCGTTTGCCGTAGCCTGCTTCTACAAGGCGCTGCAAATACTGATGGAATTCTTTTCTGGGCAGCACCCAACTGATGACTGCGATATCAATATAAACCTGCGGGTGCGCATAAAGCAATCCAACCATTTCATCTAAGAAAGGCCAGCCGGCGTGCATGACATACAGCCTCATGTTCGGGTGCCTGACCAGAACATCTTCCAATAACAGCGGATTGCTTAGGCTCATCCGGTACTTGGCCATTCCTTTTATATAAGGTGCTCCCGGAGGGCCAAGACCTACATGGATACCCAGCGGAACATCCAGTTCTTCCGCCAGGGCATAGTAAGGTTCAAGGGAGCTATCGCCCGGTGAAATGCCTGCATACTGCGGCTCAAATTCGCCCATAACCGCATAGTTTCCGTTTTTAAACCATTTGCGCAGGGAATCGATAGGTGAACCAAAACTCGCATGTGCCGGAATGATCAGGCCCGGAGAAATCTTTTGATAATCGGCAGTGTATGCGCCATCGGTAACCGCCCGGACAATACGGTATCGTTTCAGGTATTCAAAACTTTCGCTGACAAAAGCCTGGCGGGTCCGTGGTGCCTTTAACCCTGACAGGGATTCCACCATCCCCGGTATTCCCCACCAATCGGAATGAAAGTGCATATCAATGATTGGGAATTTAGTTTTCTGGTCTTTCGATTTTAAGTGTTCGACATGCTGACCAACGGCAAAATAGCTGCCCAGCAACAAAATACAGGTAAAAAAAAGGTTTTTATACATCAGATATGCTGCCATAAAAGGCGGGTTTTTAATTTATTATTTGAAATGCGGTTATTATTGAACTTGGTCCTCTATCAATGTGAGTCAGCTCTTCGGTGCTCATTATTCGCTGGTATAATGATTGTGAAGGCCTCTAATCCGTGCAGGGCTACCTTATCACTTGAATAATCCTATCGTCCCAGTTTCAAATGAAAGGAATCAGCTGGAAAATTAAACGGATAGGGATTTTAACTTGTTACAGGCTTGCTTAATAAGCTGGATGTTCCCGACAATATCCACCTCGTCTGCGAGGATCGATTTTCCGGAATCTGTAATCCCATCCCAGGTCAACCCAAATTGTTTTCTGCTGATCTTACCTCTTACCGTAAACCCAGCCCGTCTTTGTCCGCTGGTATCCGTTGAAAGGCCGCCAAATTCGCCTTGAAGGACGATTGACCTGGAGATGTCCTTAATAGTCAGAATGCCATGAAGTTTATAATCTTTACGAAACGCAGACAATAAGGAGGGTGGGGTCAGACCCTGTTTTTCAAAAGCGGTTGCCTGAAATTTTAGATGCGGGTGATTTTCAACGTCAAAGAAATCGGCGGATTTTAGGTGCTCGTCTCTTGGCCCGTGGTTTGTACTGAGCGATTTCATATCAGCCGTTAGGTGGAGGTCAGTAACCTCGCCAAAGTCCTGGCCTGATGTATTCACTTCAAGATCAAATGATGTTATAAAACCCGTTACCGTGCTTATCATTAAATATTTGATTTTGAAAAATAACTCGCTGTGTGCAGGATCAACCTTCCAACTGGTATTTATGGACTGCTTTTCTTCTACTAAATTCGTATTCATAGATGGTAATTTAACTGGCTTATTAAATGTATTGGTGCTGAATAACGATCCGGATTTTTTATTCGAATCCGTAAGAAGTCATTTACAACGTGGAAGTATAACTTATAATTTACTACTACCACCTGCAAAGTTACCAGCCGGGATTTTTGAAGCTTTCACTGAAATAGGTGGTATTTGCAACCCTTGTCATTCCAGCACTTGTAATTATTAGTTTGTTAAAAAGGCAAGATCTGCATCAGAACCCGAATTCACCAGCTTAGATGAAATCGGGTTAGGAATCTGTATATCTTTAATTGTGAATTTATGATGTCAGCAGTCTAAGCAAAAAATAACTTTTAGTTAATATCTGAAAAATCTGTAACTGATTGTTTAAGAAATTCACCAATCTCTATATTCTCCTGCGACTGGCACACCTGATCAATAATTTTCTCCGTTGCTTCCAGCAATCCATCTGAGGTTAAAATTCCCGTTACTGTCAGCGTAAGTTCTCCATTAAAAGTGGCCACGCCCACGGTACGTGCGGCATCGTGCAGTGTAAGCACCATTGGGCCCCATAATGACTTTAATTCCAGCCCGCCAAAATCTGATTTAAACGGGAGTTGTCCAAGATTTGTCAACATAATTTCATGCTGAGTTCCCTGATACAATGCCTGTTCAATGGTTTTTACATCCATTTCATTGTAAAATAATTCTCTGGTTGCGCTGATGTCAGTCTTGATCCATTCAGGTGTTTGCGTCGCTGCAATTTCTTTCCTGACATTTCGCGCGAAATCCCAAAATGTATTCTCAGGTTCCGGATTATATGGTAAGGTGACAATATTAATCAAAAGGCCATAATTATCTCCAATGCCCAGCGTTGTGCGTGCAGAAAGCGGATGGAGTATGCGGACAGGCTTTTCTTCCAATGCAGAATCTGTTTGTTTTAATGCAAGGACCAGCGCTGCACTTAGAGCACCGTGTACTGTTGTTTTTTCGCTTTTGGAACGTTTAATTAGTTTTTCTGTAAGCGCACCAGATAATTTGAGGCGCTGCACATTTACTTCCGGTCTTGAAATTAAGCTATTCTTCGCCTGATCAAAACCACTGGTCTGCTCATGTAGAAATTCCCTGGCATTCACGCCGGCCAGTTGGTCAAGAGCAGGTACCGGTATCAGATCATCTAATTTTTCGCCGGATAACACCGTTAAAATGTCCTGGATAAATAAGGCTGATGACATGCCGTCGCCAATGGAATGATTCGATAAAAATATAAATACCGTTTTGCCGGACTGCTGAATCACTACCGCTCTGGCCAGAGGGGCTTTGGTGATATCAATTGGCATTTTCAGCTCTTCTTCAAGCACACTCGTCCAGTCCTCATCTCTTTTTGTATAAACAATCCTGAGCGGAATTTCGCAATTGTCTACACCTTCGAAATAGACAGTCGAATACTCATTTCCTGAAATCCGGACGGAAAGATTGGGATGTCTTTGCTGTACAGTATCCAGCGCCTGACGCCACTGATGATCCAATGCATTGCCATTAATTTCTGCAACGACGGCAAAATGTGTAGTGGTTTTTTGATCTAAAACCCAAAATACTTTTTCATTTGTCCCAAGCGGACGGTTTTCTTTTCTGGTCATATCGATAAATGTTTAAACAAAATTACGTCCATCCTGTATGGGGTGGTATCCCTTATACTGGTGACCTTAACAGCGCCTTTGTGTTTGGTATGTTTAAGATGATTGCTTTAATTAAAAAGTAATGGTATTAGTAGGAGGCAGTATTAAGGCAAAAGCTGTTTGTCTGGCTACTACTTGTCAATGTGGATAGCTTACCTTTTATTTTGCTTCCCTGATCAAAATTTCTGCAAGCTGACCAGGCATTGAGAAGAATGGTGTATGACTGCTTTTTAAAGTATGCTCCTTTTTCACTTGCGCATTTTTAACCATTGCTTGTTGCGCAGGA
>Ga0247734_1000200_pt1 | contig 54234 bp, 47 predicted proteins | sample UWRJL103311B2_FD_180933 | JGI IMG/M metagenome (GOLD analysis project Ga0247734, IMG submission 180933) | Plant litter microbial communities from Arlington Agricultural Research Station in Wisconsin, United States - UWRJ-L103-311B-2 | ecosystem: Environmental > Terrestrial > Plant litter >... | reverse complement strand
TCGGGGGGTGGTATTCGTACCGCGCCTCGAAAGCTGGTGTAACCAGTATCTCCAAAACGCTGGACAACTACCTTCGCAATAAAAGCGGTGACAAGGCTATTGCTATTGCTTATCATCCAGGTACCGTGAAGACAGGACTTAGTAAGGAATTTTGGAACAGCGTGCAGGAGGAGAAGCTGTTCAGTCCGGAGCTGGCCGTGGAGAAGATGGTGGATGTGGTTAAGAGCACGGGACTAAAGGGCAGAGGGAAATGTTGGGATTATAAGGGGGATGAGGTTTTACCTTAATATTTATTCCTCTCATGGTGTATAAGATAGAGCTTGACATTGGGCTATTAAAAATGTAGATGTACATACTTTCCATTGTATATATACTATACATCGGCGTGCACGTCAACATCAGGACTTTTCCGCTCATAATTTCTACAGCAACATTGAGCCCTAACACCTCGCTCAGATAAATGCCAAAAGCCAACCAGAGATATGGAACGAACAGAGCTTGTCAAAGAGCAACATCCTGGAAGCTGGCATTGCCTGGTGTGCGCGAGCCAGATTCTCCAACTTCACCTTCGCTCTCCGTTTCTTCCTTTTCTGACTCCGATTCTGATATAGATTTGGTAGGACGAAGTGCGACTTTATGCTGATCTCGATCTTCAACCCGCACCTTCTGCTCATCGGGGACAACACTCTTCTCGCCTTCTCCAGGTTTCATCTCTTCCCCATAGTCATCACTACTATCGTATTTTATGGGCCCATCTTTGGCTGGTGGAGTGGGTGGTATTGCCTTGCCACTGGAATCATCGCCATTTGTGACCTTGGGGGGTGTAGAAGGTCGAGGAGGTTCTTTCGCCGGTTCTGGTTCGGGCTCTGATTGTGCTGGTGGCGGCGCTGGTGCCTGGACAATTGTGCGTTGCTTTGGGTCGGCATCTAGATAGTACTGTCTCACTCCAACGATCCGCCCTCCTCTCTCACAACCTTCAATCCATTCTGGCCGTACCACAGGGATGTTCATCTCCACAGCTTTCTCCCACGCAATTCCTCTTCCTTCTGTGGTTACAAAATGTGTGGTATCGATCCTAACACTGTCTGCGACTTTTGCGCCAATCCTCTCTATTGCTCGTGTGAGGCTATCCCTTAACTGCGCAGGAAGAATGCCAGCTGTAACCGTGATGCCGCTCAGATCTGTCATCTTATGTGTCTTCACCACAACCTTCTCGCTACTGAATGTTCCCGCACTCGTTCTTAACACTAGGTGAAATGTGTATTCCGTATCAACAGCCAATCCACTTATCTTCGTGCTCTGCATTACAGTTGGCCGAGGAATGTTTCCCGCCTTCTGCCCATTGCGAAAAAGTGATAACGAGATCACGTCTGCAGTCGCATGCTCGATAGGATCCCATTCCAACACTACAGATGTTTGCGTCGCGTTTCGACACCGAAGTACTGGGGCCGCTGGTTCGGATTCCCCAAATGACGAATAGATTGCATCTTGGAGGGCAACGAAGGACGCTTGAGACTTTTGTTCAGAGGAAAAGTTGCGCGCGACAGTGATATCAACTATACTTCCAGAGGAGATATTGGGTGGTAATAGAATCGAAGGGAATTCGATCTGCATAGCTGTTAGAGATTGGCAGCTAAAGGGGTTCCAGGTTATCAATGCTGCTAGGACGTACGAGTCTTTTATCTTGTGTAAGCAGGACCGCAACTCCTGCATCAACCTTTCCGACAGTGAGAGAGACTAGCATTGTGATCAGATTCTTGGTTGGTATACTTCAAGAATTACGTTGCGACAAGTTCGGAACTTGGTGCAAACGCGTGAGCTAGGGCAATATGTCCTTCTGATTGGCATGTTACTAGACAAGGCTGAAAAGGTTCAGCCTTGGACGTCTGATAGGGCTTGGCATTAAATGTATCTCAAGAAGTCGCGTCCTGCAACGTGAAATATGCATCAAGGAGTTGAATTATGAGCAACTTCATATGAATAGATAGATTTTGTTTATATTTATTGCCTGAGGTCCTGACTGCTAGAACTGTCTGTATAGTAATCTTGCAAGAACAGCTACAATGCCTGTTTTTATTTCAAAGAGTAGAGTGAGTTACATGACCAGCAGCTAATCTGGCCATCAGAGATACCAAATCCCTACTTCTTCTGCTTTTTAATAGAAGACGATGAGCGAGAGATCTTCCTAGCCCTTGGGTTTGCGCCTTTCGCAGGCTTCACTTCTTCGCCGGGTCGTTGTTTGCTCATCATCTTCTTGACGCAAAAGTCCATTTGATTCCCAATTTCGGCCATCTTCAACTTCACAATATGTTCTTCTGCTATAAATTGAACTGTCCCATAGATAGGCGCCAAGGTTCCGTTGCCTTCTAGTGGTTCTCCATCTTTTGTAAAACCGTGCCTCTTCATTGAATCCGCAAATGCTATGCGAATCCTCCTCACCACCCAACTCCTCATCGTGCGCTTGATCTTGGCTTCCTGGCCTTTAAACTTTGTCGTAATGAAGCAAGACCAAAGCGGTTCCTGCCGTTGTGCCCAAGCTTGAACAAAATATTTCTTGAAGGGGCCTTCATGCCCAATCTTCATATTCTGGGATGTATAGGTGTACGCCTTATGATTCCCATACATCATCATAAATGCCCTTTCGATGCCTGGGGCCGGTACCGGGTTTAACCATCGTAATGTTTCTGGACCGCCAATGATCTTATTGGGGGCATAGTTGGTTGAGAAAGGGGAAAGTCGCCAAGTACCTCGTGGCATTGTATCAGAAACTCGAGCGAGGAGGAACTGGCTGGACTTTCGAGGAAAGTGATCAGCCGGATAGAATCTAAGAGAAGGCTACCATGACTGCGCTGCAAGACTGGATGCTACAGTAATGCTTTATTCGAGTGGCGATCGTGTGATTGTGTTGTTCTCGCGTGGATTATGGCACAAGATTGCATGTTCGTTAACTTCTAATAGAATGGGATTCACTGGTTGAGCACATAGACAGGGCTACCAACTTTACAGCTGAAGACGCTAAATTTATTCAGGCATAATAATTATGGGTCCGTTCTCACCCCACCAACATCCTCATTCAAAGTCAGACTCCATCAAACTTGCACTTTCACTTTCACTTCCATAATCACTTCCAGACTTTCAGCTACTCAAGTACGCTGAAGCAGTCAGAAATACGCACAGCCCATCTTCAAGTGAGCATATTATTTAAACTTAACTCCGGAAATCAGTCAACATGCCTAAGAATAAGGGAAAAGTAAGCCCCGCCACGTCGCAGCCTGGAATATCGCAATCTAACACACTACGACATAGGGAGGCAAGAATCGTCGTCGTGGAAAGAACGAGAACGATAATGAGAAGCGCGAACTTACATTCAAGGAAGAAGGACAAGGTACGACTTCTCAGCGCATCCCATCAACCCAAAGCTGACCCCTCATTTAGAATACGCACAGGTGTTGAAGATGCTTGGAAATGGACGTCTAGAAGCTCTCTGCTTTGATGGCTCGAAAAGACTTGCACATATTCGAGGAAAGCTCCGCAAGAAAGTCTGGATCAATCAAGGAGATATCATCCTCCTCTCTCTCCGCGATTACCAAGACGAAAAAGGCGATGTGATTCTCAAGTATAGCGCAGACGAGGCAAGAAGTCTAAAGGCATACGGCGAGTTGCCAGAATCCGCAAAGATTAACGAGACCGATACATACGGCCAAGAAGGTGACGGAGACTGCAATTTCGAGTTTGACGAGGATCGCAGCGATGAGAGTGATGATGGAAAGGGTGGTAAAGATATTGATGTCGACGACATTTAAACGATGGCGCGCGAAAGACTGTCTTCTCTCTCAACCTCGTGAACCATGTACGCATCCCATCAACTACGTAAAGTTGTTACCAATACTAACTATACCATAGGACCTGTTCCTAACATGTGTTCCGAGAACCTCGACAGCATTCTCTTTTTGTCAACTGGTGATTGGTGTGCAATGGGAGAGACGTTGCGCATCTGTTTACTAGGCTTTTTATTCATCCTGGCCTTCTTATTATAATGGTCCCATACGCGTTTCAGCATCAGCCACGGCGCTTCCTTAGGAGCATCATCAGACGGTGTAAAACACCTACGATTATGAAGACTGCAATCCATTACTTTTAACGAGGATCTCAGCTTAAATGGCCTCAGGACTGTACATTTCCAATTGATTCAAATTGCCATAAAATCCATGGTAAGACCGTGAAGCATGTTGATGAAACCTCGTCTGGATCTTAATATAAAATGGTGCATTGTAACTCCGGCCTTTTAATCATCCATTGACCACATCCTCTCCCACCAATTCTCCTTTGCAACTATTAATAACCAGCAAGCAAGTGCTAGCCTAGGATGTCTCAGGGAAGAGTCTTAAAACTAGTCCAGTCAACAGATTCAGAAAAGGAGAAGCATTTAGTTGCACCTTCCAACTTCTCTACTTTATTCCAGTCCATTTAAGGTTCAAAGGACCCGATGAGTTTAAGTCTATTTGAAAAGATTAAATCATAGTATTTGTTCACAATGTTTTGGAAATGGGTCACAGTACTATACTAAATAATGTAAACTATATTGGTTGGTTATGGGCTAACTTAAAAAATATCGAGTAATGAGAATTTTATAATGTGAAAGTCGTATTCAAATTTAAAGTACTTGCCACCTGCTGGGCCGCCGCCCGTTGAGCTTGCAAGGCTGGCAAGGCTGTGAAACGATTTTAGTTGCCAAGGATTCCGGATCCCATGAGCTCTATCTCACAATCACTTATTATCAGAAGAATTGAGTAACCCACCCATGTTCTTGGACCATGGCTCCAGGTATAGGAGATGCTTCAAAAAGCTCTTCAATTAGCAAAAAACGCAAGGATTTACACATGTCGACGAGCCAGAAACTGAGTGATCATAAGAATGGAGGACAAAATAAACGCGTCAAAGTATACAGTGCCAGAACCATCTCGACCCAGCCAGCAGATGCTGCACTCAAAAATGGCGAATTGGATCTCCCAGCGTTCCTTAAATCCAGGGAGTTTGAAATCAAGGCAATGGAAGATGCCATGGTGAAATCCAAGAAGTCTCTTAACTTGAGAGCGTTCCAACAGATGCCCCAACACTTGCGAAGACGGACTGCGAGTCATAATGTCAAAAGAGTACCAAAGCGAATACAAAAGAGACATAAATTTGAACTGGAACAAGACAACTCGACTCTGGTTGATCGGAGTAAGAGGAAGCCAAGCAATTCGAGAGGACGAATCCGTGCAGAAACTGCCAAAAAATTGGGAATATTAGCTGCAAAAAAGAAGGCTACCAAAGAAAAGGACTGCGAGAAGAAACATTCTCCAGGAATAGTTGCGAGGATGCCTAGGCCAAAAATTCGATCCGACAAGTTAAACGATCCCCAGAAGCCCAAGTCAAAGTTCAGGAAACGCCAAATTCACAAGGCGTGGTTACCCACTCACTTGTGGCATGCGAAAAGAGCAAAACTCACAGAGCCTACGCAACCTTTGTGGAGATTTGCCATCCCTCTTACTTCTACGGAGAAATCATATAGACCGACTCACAGAGCTGGAGGAGCTCGTGGGGCTGTAGCATGGGACACGAGTTACATGAGCACAATTTGTCTTGAGGGCTCGCTCGATAATCTAGAGAAGGTTTTAAGGGCACTAGGTGTTACAGAAGAATACCTATGGGAAGAAAGAGGTCAAAGATGGAGATCTGGAAAGCGAACTTGGAGTGGGTGGTTAAGTAGAGAATGCAGGGACCAGAGAAACCAGATTGCACCATCTACTATTATTTGGTGTGCATCAGAAGAAAACTCTTCCCTTGCAGGTAGTCATAGTTCAAAGAGGCCAAATTTACGACTTTTCATCAGAATCCATCCTTCCGCATTTCTTGAGACTTGGACTGAGGTCCTTCGATTATCAAAAATGCGAAGGCCTGTCGTCCATGCTACAGATCTCCGGTTTGAGATTGGCAGTATACAAATCACAGGCCCTGGCTCTACGGAAGCTCTACTTGGAATTCTGCATCCATATTCCAAATCAAGCGAGGCCCGAGATGATCATGGCGAAACCTTCAGATCCCTAGCAGGCGTCACAAACCCAGCAGCATTGCCTCAAAACTCTTTGTTGTCCTTCTCAATCTCAGATCCCCGACTTCGTTATCCGCCTCGTACAGTCGCACTGCCAAATCCAGAGGAAGAAAATACAAGCTTCGCATTGCTTCAAATGCTATCTGCTTGGCCGGCTGACGCAACTGCTCCCTCATCCGCCTTGTTCGATCGAGACTCTCGAATAAATGCTACTCGTCTTCCCTCCCAAAAATCTATTAATCGACGCAAGTCTCTGGCTAAGCCCGGGGCCTATCCTGACCCATTGGAAACTGACCCTAAAATACCTGTAATGCTCTTCACCTCACGTACCACAACATCAGGATCTACGCAAGGGTTCTGGACTCTTATGGCTCCTTGGAAATGCATATTACCGATATGGTATGGTTTGGTGCATTATCCCCTATCAACAGGCGGAAACCCCAGATTTGGTGGGATCCAAGAACTTCGTCAAACTCATTTCGAACAAGGAGTTCCATGGTTTCCCGCCGATTATCTAGGTACAGTGGCTGGGTTTACATGGGAAGCCGAGGAGACAAAAAAAAGAAAAGCAGCATGGGAAAGAAGACCTAAAGGGAAGAGAGTCGAATGGGATTCTCTTGATTTGGGTGCAAAGAGAAAGGGAGAGGTGGGAAGAGGTTGGGCTTGTGATTTTGAGCGGTTGTTATGCATGCCCTTGAAGGGTGTTGAAGAGCCTGGCGGTACGAGTAAATATCCCCAGAAAACTCCGAATGATGACTTGCAGGGCTCCGAGACCCCTCTCGAATACATTCTTCCGAAGGCATTCATCGCGTTATTGTCAACTTTAGAAACAGCACTGCCCCCGCTCTCCAGTGTCGGCACTATCCGTATAACTCTCGTCACTCGTGGCGTTGCGAGTCCCTGTGCCCGGATATACCGACTGCCGTCACAACCATCATCTCAAAGCCCCGTAGCCAGCTCTACGCCTATAACCACTACAAAAGACTGGCTTTCCTTGTTGCCGCTTACACCAGGGCAAAAGGCACCACCAAGGTCAAACAAGGCTTCCTTCGGGCGCATACCTCTTAACACACCTCTACCACAGCGTATCCGATTACTAGCACAGTCACTGATTCAGCCACCTCCTTCAGAGAACGCGGAGGACTACCCTTTGGTTCCTGATGAGGAAGACCTCATTGGGTTTGTTACCACAGGAGAATTTAATCTTGCGGAAGGAAAAGGTATTGCTATTGGAAATGTTGTTGTTGCAAAAGCTGTAGAAGCCTGTAGACGAGACGGGAAAGTCGGAGGTAAGCATGGCAGACTATGCATTGTGAGAAATGCAGGAGAGAAGATTGGCAGACTAGCTAGCTGGGTACCTGTTTAGCCTCTGAGGGACCTATGAAGAATCATATATAAAATTGATACAACATTTGTGCAATACCTTCCGGTTATTTTAGTATATCAAAACCTATTATCACTCTTTCTAGGACTTACAACTAATAGACTTTAACTGAATATCTTAGGCTACTGGTTTAACTTCCATAACCACTCACTATAATGTGTTACGTTGAGCCTATGGGATAAAAGGGGACGTATCAGCTGTAGACCGAAATGGACTTCCGATCTGAAAATCAGATACACAAAAATAGCACCGCGACTACATAGGCAGAGGGATGAGCTCTCCTGGAAGAAGAACCCATGAATAAAGCTAATAGCTAATATTGGGAAAACGTTTGGTGCAATGCTTTTGAGTCTGCCTAATTCCCAGGTCCTATTTTTCTAATTCTTATATTCTCATTTGGATCATATCTATCGTGATTCTGAAGCGAACCATCTCATGTTTCGACATGCAGTTTAAAGCAGAGGAATTATTTGCGAATTATCTACCAGCTGAGAACCACTAGATATCAAGCATTACGATGATCGAGTACGAGAGTCTTGGACTACGTGTGATTCTACATTCTGAAAGATCTACCTACCTCTGGTAGGGGGCGCAAATTACGTCCACGCTAAACAATGTTTCCTTCCTTTCATTTGATACAATCTCGCCGAAAAATAGCATATTCTTAATATATGGAATGTTATGCTTGCTGCTTAGTACAGCTTCAAATTCGCCACAGTCCAGCAAGCATAGAGTGGGGCAAGCCGAACGACATCGTCGATGAATCTCTGTGAAGAGATTTTCATTCAAATCATCAGTTCTCTGCCATTATCAAAAGCAACAGTACAAAAGAAAACATCATATTGCGAGAAGACTGAATCAAATCACAAGTCAAAGGCAAACAAGCAAGCAAAAATGAGCAACCAACCAACAGCGGCTCCGTCGCCAATCCAATCACCACCAAGTGATGTAAGGTTCCTGAATACCATATCGGAAATATTTCACCAATTGACAATTTTTTGTAGCTCGAATCGATATCAAGGATTGACAACTCCCTGATATTCGAGCACTTCACCACGTCCGATGCGTGGGCTCTCGGCAGCGCGCTGCGCGAGCGACTCATGGCCTTTCCCACCCCGGTCGTGATCAATATCTCGCTCGCAAACCAGAACCAGACCCTCTTCCACTCATGTACCCACTCCGGCGTGATGCCGGACAACGACACGTGGGTTGCGCGGAAGAGGAAGACGGTGTTGCGCTGGGGGGTCTCGACGTGGTACATGCACTGTAAGTTTGGCGGCGACGAGGTGGCCTTTAGGGAGAAGTACGGCCTGGGCAACAGCGCGCCCGAATATGCTATCCATGGTGGAGGCGTGCCGGTGAGAGTGAAGGGTGTTGAGGGGGTGGTGGCCGTCGTTGTTGTCAGTGGGTTGAAGCAGGATCAGGATCATGCCGTGGTAGTGGAGGTGATCCAGGCACTCAATCACTAGGGATTATACAAACATGCAGTATGTACTTTTGCTACTTGTAAAATAAAAAAAATTCGTGATAAAATATGTATTCTCGGGATAAGATAGAAGAGCTTGTCGTGCCTTTTAACCACAAAAAGTCTATGTTTACTATCCTCAGGGGGTTGGGGGAAAATTACATGAAATAACTGAAATCATGGCATATCGGCACTGGACAAAAGAATCAAGCTGTCAAGAAAGAAGTGTGATTTTGAAGCCATGAAACTCTACTTGATTGCATTGCCTGCTCTTTTCGACTGCAAACTTAGGAACACTATTCCCACATGGAGGTAAACGTCACCCCTGAAAAAAGCCCCTTTATTTAGCGAGGATTGTTACCAATATCACCTTGATGCGAGAGATCTAACGTACTTGACATTATAATTACTCAGTATTCTCTTCGCAATATTCAGACCAACTGATGAGCAAGGGATAGTCATTTTTATAAAGTCGTAATATTTATGATCCGTGATATATACAGATTCCGTCTGAACGCCAGCAATGCATATGACTTCCGAACTAGAACTGACCTTCTGTGTTTCCGTCTCCCATACTTTTACTACTACTACTTCCGCTTTGAATGGCACCAAGGATACCATCTATGTAAGAAGCCCCACTCCATTTTTGATGTGTCAGAACATCAACACCCATTTCCTTCTCTCGCTTCTGCACAATATTAACATACGCAAGCATACCTTCATCCTTGAATGCCTTAGACAATTCGTGCGAGATAGTTGCTGTGCTGTGAAGTCCAGCCAGGGAAATGAGTTGGAGAACAAACCCGTGCTTGGCGATATCCCAGATGAAGGACTTGAGAGTTTCATCGGTGAAGCCTTGGGCCATCCAGTTGAAGGATGGTGACAAGTTATATACGAGTCCCTTGCCTGGATGTTTGGCACGAATTTCGCCAGCGAATCTTCCTGCGTCCTTGACGTTTGGATCTCCTGTCTCAACCCACAATAGATCAGCATATGGTGCGTATTCAATTGCTCGCTTTGTTGCAGCTGTCATGCCTGCTCGGTAATGGTAGAATCCCTCTCTTGTTCGTGGGATATCAATGTTGAAGTATATGGGTTTGTTGGAATATTTCGAAGCGAGTTGCTTTCTCTTGGTGATGGAGAGATCGCGGTTTTCTGAGGTCTGCTTTAAGTACTCATTTATAGAGCTTTCGGCGACACCCTGTTCTTTTAGTTGGAGGACAACAGCCTCGTCGCAAGATACTAGCTTTGTCTTCTTAACCCAATTTGCTTCAAAGATATCTATCTCAGACCCTGTTGCGCCTTCTAGTTCCATAGCCTGAAGAGTCTCCGCCAAAGGTTCAATTCCTTCCTCGGCAACTCCCAAGATAAATTCGTGGTCTCGTACATCTATTGCGCTACTCAGTAATTTGCCGCTTTCTGAATCTGTTCTTGCAATTACAAGATTCTCAGATCCCATAACATCCCACTGGAATCTCGCAGCTACTAGTCGATTTATGTGCTCGCCAACGGGAACAAGGACTTTGCCCGCAAGATGTCCGCATTTCTTTCCTCCATGCATTTGATCTTCAAAATGTACAGCAGCTGCACCGTTCTCCGCAAAGAGCTTGGCTAGCTTTAAAACAGCTGACAGCCCGCCATGTCCTGTATCTCCGTCCGCAATAATTGGACGTAGGTAGTCTGTATATGGTGTCTTAGCTCTCTCTGCTGGACTTAATTTTCTTCTCGCATCCCATTGTTTTCTATCGTGCATGGATTGTGCTTTCGAAAGGCGTTGCACTTGGTTTGGTACCGTGTTGTAGGGATAGTCTCCGAAATCTGGGGAAACTTCGTTCGTGGTGGTGAGTACAGAAGAGCAAGCCCAGCCAGAGATATAAAGTACTTCTTGATTTGCTGCTTGTTGTGTCATCTGTACGGGATCGATAGCACCCACTAGATACTGGTCAGAACCAATTTTGTGTTTTTAAAAAGGACATGCTTACTTGTATGGATGGGCTCCCCCGCCGCCTCTCTTTTTTTTATTAAGTTGAAGAGCTTCCTCGCCATAACCGAGCTTGGATACGATTGCATTTGACTGCCTCTCTTTGACACAACATCTGCCGCGGAGTATGGCCGTTTGATTCCCTCATATCGAGGACTAGCCCACCACGCCTCCACATCCTTTAACTGCTGCTCATAGAGTGCGTCTTCTGCTGCGCCAGCCTTTTCCGACTCTGGCAGCAGTTGAAAGCTATCTGAGGGTAGTGCTGCTGATATGGGATTGTCGAGAGGCTTTAGTGACATTCTTGGGGAGGAGATAGCAAAGGTTCGGCAGAGGGGCAGCTGTGATGTTCTCGCCGCCACGACACGTCGAGGAACCGTGGTTGCAATTCTGCGCAGCATTTTTGTATGCTCAAAAGAAGAAGAACAGAAATTAAATACGCAGAGCGGAATATATTTTATAAATCACTTACTTGCCTCACCATGCAATGGTCAGTCATGGACGAGGCCGCATCTCGGGGTGTGGAGCGCAGGTCGGAAAGCCTCGCTCAAGCTCGGTACCCAAGCTAAGAGCCGATTGGACAATTCGGTACGGCTTGCAACGGTTTGCTCAGTCGGTTAGTTGCTACCCGAGGCATCATGTTCTAGAGAAGCTGATTTCAACCTGTGATATTATTTTGGTTTCCATATGTTGATTTGGGTGTTCAATTTACATCTTAAGGGAATTTCTGTTTCCAAAGCAGCTTATATTTCCCTTTAGCTTCACTTTATATCCTTCTTCTCACCTACTACTGGGCACTATAAGAGAAGCCCCTTCGTCTTTCAGGGCATTCGAGTAAATCTAGTAAAGTGATTACCATACGCTAGGCGCGCTGCAATTTGCAGACAGATCTGAATCCTAGTTTGTACCTATTATCTTCGGTTATTTAATATATTCAAAGTTGAAACTACTCTCTAGCTGAGCTAGACCTCAAGGAGGCTATATTTAATGATATTACTATATACCTATCACGTAGGATGAAGTGATGCATTCGAATAAAGGGGTGAGTGAAATTAATGCAATATAACCAAGATGAGAAGACACTTGTACGGTATTGGATGTAAACAGAAGCAACTCTATAACATAAAGGTGATTGGGAGTTTGAGGAGGTTTATTAGAGGCACAGTGGTAACCTGAGGCACCAACTCTCATATAATGTTGGCCCGGATTGGAAGCTGGTATTATTTATCAGGTTTGATATACTGCTTGCTACAACGTCTTTCCAAAAGTCGTGATGGGCCAAGCTAAAGATTCGCCTGGAGCAGTTTCTCGGTACCAGTGAAATCTCGGTTTCCCCTCGAATGTTTGCATCTTTTCCTGTTCGAATGCCATTGGAATTTTTGGGCGTTCAAAAATATATTTCATTGTGGTCTCTGCAAATCTCGTAGCACATAAGAAAAGCACCGAATAGAACGTTCCGGTCGACAGCACAAGGTAAGTTTGGTCTGATCAGATTGAACTTACAGTATGAGAGGATTCTACTACGACCTCGCTGTGCGTACATACAGCAGATTTTACGGAGTAGCCGCATTGCCGAAGCCAAACCCAGCAAGGGTCCAAAATGGGAGGAAAGGGAGAGGCGCTATTTGTAGTGGGGACTCTTTTATTCTCCGCCAAACAGGCAAATGCAATGATCCTTTCGTACGATAAAAGTACAGCAAAGTACTTACATTACGGCGAGATTGTACGTTGTAGGTCCGTGGGTTATTTCAAGCTTTGCGTGGCTGGTCAAGCGGAGGGAACTTTGTGGTGGCGCCCCGGAAAGCAGCTTGGCAGTGGGCCTCCATGCAGCTTGGATATCTTGGGATATATCTGGACAGTGGACACTCCTTGGATGTTGGTTTTCACGTACAGTAGTACTCTATGAATTGCCGAAGCATAGGAGAGTAAACACATATGGGTTACAGAATAAGAATAGTACGTAAGTAATGAAAACAAACAAACATATAGCAGCCCACGTGCCCCTGAGAGAACGTCTCCGTTCCCAGAGCAGAGGGAGGTTCGGTTGGTACCAAGCACGTATCAAATAATAACCTCGAAGCCAAACGGGCCGAACGCTCATTTTTTATCTGAACTACTCCCAGCGCGCAGTGCAGTTTGTTGGCATCAACATACACGATGGAGAGGAGGGTGTGGTGTGGTATGGTGTGGTGATCAGTCCGTCAGTCAGCACCAACCACGGCTGGAATGGATGGATGCCGTCATGTGGGTGGAATTACCAAATCTTTAGCCTTTTGGCTTTCTCCTCTCCTCTCCTCTTCGATATGGCTTGCCAGCTTTGCGTTCTGATGAACAAACTTCCCATCTGAGACATCACCGCACGTGGAAGACGCCCGCATCTGCACCACAATCTACGTTGTATGTCCCTTGCTCGGCTGGGCATCTTGTACTGCACAAGACTGCACTGGACTGGACTGCAAATGCATGTTGTTAGAGTGGAGATGACGTTACATTGGCAACAAACCAGACGCGGTGTGATGCACGTACTTCTGACGACGGCGAGGACCGAAATGCAATCGCGGTGGAGGCAATCAAGCTATCGTGATATCAATATCGTGGCACCCGTAACAATAACCTCAGGAGCGTCTACCGTAATAAAGCAAACCTCCTATCATAATAAATATAAATATATCAGAATGGATATACAATATACAATATACCATAGGAAAGATAGGCTAACTACCTAGCAACCAAACCCCAGTCATGCCACCCTCACTCACCCTGTCAGACTTGCAATCCTTTCTTTCCCCGAACCCCTTCCTTACAGTACTAGGTGTTGAAAAGTAATCGAGGCTACTACTACTACTACTACTACTGTACTAATACTAAAAACTAATACTAATACTACTAGTACGTGTTACCTCGTACTTTATCAGCTACATGGGACACTACCCGGCAATACGATTGGCAACGCAACATGCAAGCCCATCCCCATCCCCAATCCTTCGCCCGCCCGTCCAAAGGAAGGAGCTACATGCATACTGCATGGTGCATACTCTCTACAGCAGTAGCTCGATCCCGAGTTCCCAATGCTAACCCTAGCTTAACTTAGTCCCGACCCGAAAACCATGGACTTTCCATATAACTTTCCCCGCCAGCCCCAAACTTTTGGGTTTGGTTCAAGCCTGCTGCTCTCTTCTCTCTTAACGTCTTCGGCTTTCCGATTATACATCAAGATGTTTGGGAGAACGAAGAAACTTGAAGCTGTAGCCCCGGTGGTAAGCGCACCCATCTTCAATGAAGCTCGTAAAGCATTTAGCTAATGGAAGTAGGACGGTGGAAGTGACCAACAACCGGTAGATACTCTGGCCGACAGTGGAAAGTCAACATGGGAACGTCTTTGGCCGGTCCTCGCCTGTGGTGCTGGGTTGTTCTCGGATGGTTACACAAACAACGTGAGACAATTCACATATGCCAGCTCTCTTGTATATGTACTAATTGCTTTTAGGTCATTGGAAGTGTCTCGGCGGTCCTCGGCAGCAAAAAGCTTTATGGAGAGGCATATACCAAATCTCCAGCAAGGGCTAATGTTTCCTCCATTGCCTTTGCGGGCACTGTGGCCGGTATGCTTCTTTTCGGGTATACAAGTGACAAATGGTCCCGCAAGAATAGTCTTCTTGTTTCCACCATCTGTCTAGCTCTCTTTACAGCACTTGCTGCCGGTTCCTATGGCTATAAAGGTAGCATCCAAGGCATGTTTGCAGCACTTACGGCCTGGCGTTTTCTGGTTGGGGTGGTACGTCTTTCTTTTCATATACTCTTTGAGAGAACCATACCTTGTCGCAGCATATGTGTGATGCTTCAACCACTTGGAAGGCTCAATATTTCGAGGTTGCATCAAAAGTAATCGCTGACCCCTGTGTAATAGGGAATTGGTGGAGAGTATCCAGCTGGCTCGGTTGCTTGCTCGGAATCAACCGGCGAGTTAAAGAGTGGCACCCGCAACCGGTGGTTCATTTTATTTACCAATGTTATGATAGACTGTAAGCCGATCTCAAAACTCTGGGCTTGCGCTGGATCTTATAGTAATCAAGAGCGTTACCTCTTGAGAATGCTTTAGGCTATCACCATATTCCCAAGTTATCACACTAACATATCTATAGGGGGGTTTGTCTTCGGTGCATTGGTACCATATATTGTGGTCGTTGCTACAACCGAAGACCACCTTCGCGCAGCTTGGAGAATTATGCTCGGAATAGGTTGCGTCTGTCCCGTGGCTCTCTTGTTTTTGCGCGTCAAGCTGAAGGAGCCAGAAGAGTTTCAGAAGGAGTCGATGAAATATGTTCGAATTCCATACTGGCTGGTGTTGAAGTTCTATTGGTCCAGATTACTCGTCGTCTCTAGCATCTGGTTCTTGTACAATGTGGGTTTGACATCTCAACTTCTGTGGGCGCTCAACTAATTATCTTTTAAGTTCTCTTCTTATAGTTTTGGCATTTATTCCAACACTATCCTCGGCACTATTCTTGGGGATAATGCCCCGCTCTCCCGGTCCTTTGGTTGGAACGTTGTTATCAACCTGTTCTATATTCCTGGAGCATTGTTTGGATCTGTACTTTCTGACTGGATCGGTCCTCGCTACGCCTTGTCACTTGGAGTCTTTATTCAAGCAATTGTCGGTTTCCTTATGGCAGGCTTATATCATACCCTTTCCAAAGTTGAAAACGTAGCTGGCTTCGTCGTTGTTTATGGAATCTTCCTTTCGTTAGGAGAAATGGGACCCGGTGACAACATCGGACTTCTTGCATCCAAAACGTGTGCGACAGGTGTGCGGGGTCAATACTATGCCATTGCTGCCGCTGTTGGCAAAATTGGTGCTTTTATTGGTGGGTTCCTTACTTGATCCCAAGGTTGGAGTATTGTCAACTAATCACAAATAGGCACATACGTTTTTCCTGAGATTCAAAAGATCGGTGGGGGGAACACAGCAGCATCAGCTCAGTACCCCTTTTATTTATCTAGCGCGTTATGCATTCTCACTGGACTCCTCGCCTTATTCGGCCTACCAAACGTTGGACAAGATACTATCACTACCGAGGACATAAAGTTCAGAGCCTATTTGGAAGCTAACGGTTGGGATACCAGCCAACTGGGGTTGAATAAGGGTGAGCATGTGGAGGGCCTTTCTGCCATCCACAGCGAGAACAAGCAAGCGGCAGTAGTGGATAATGAGAAGAACTAATTTTGAAGCGTCTGTCTATACTTCGGGGCACTGGTTATAACTCACGGACCATCGTTTTCTGTCCTTTATAGAACTCAAGTAATTGAATATGAATAGATACCCATTTATACGATACAAGCCTGCCACACCAGATTCCGTTGTGTGAGATTCTTGCTTTTTGATATTGAGCGCATCCTAACTCTCCCAACTCTAGACTTTGTAATTATGGTGTTTATCGTGGGTGTTTTTGGTAATAGTTGAACTAACTGTTGCTCGTTGTTGTAGCTTATTGGTAGTAGCATACCCCCCCCCTTTTTTTCCCCCCCTAAGCGAACCTCAGGGGGTTTGTTTTGAAGGCCAAAAAAAAACCCAAAAAAACAAGTGAAGGGGAGGGGGTAACGTATAGATAGGTTTGCTATACCATTGAACGATAAGCAAGAGGCTAAAAAGATATTAAATATTCAAAAAGGGAAAAAGGGAAAAAAAGGGAAAAAAAGGAAAAAAAGAGGGAGGGGAGGGTAGTACGTACCACACTTACTGTTGCTGCTAAACATACGGAAGGGGGGAAGGGGAGTCATTTTCATAACATATCACTCACTCACTCAACAGTCACTTGAAGAGAACAGATCACAGATCGAATAGATGGTTGGTGGAGCTGACTTGCATCGCCAATATGGTAAGATGGTATTGGAGGGACTATGATTCGATATTTGGCACATCCTTCCGAGGGTATTCTAGCTGAGAGGTTCTTATCTGAGATAGCCACAAGCTAGATTAGATATAGGTCTAAGCTTGCGCTTAAAATATAATACGTAGGTCGTAGGATTATAACGGCACCAGAGATATATAAAATTGAAACTAAAAGGTTCGGCTCTGTAACAGACAAGTAGCAAAATGGTGGCTTAGACCTTGTAGAAACAAAAACCAACGTAGAAGCTTGCTGCCGCCATTTCCTCGGGACTGACCAGAAGCTCACCGCTACCTCGATCTCTGACATTCATCCGCTCACTCAGAGGTCCTAGCACCTTGTCGTCTTTCTCGGTTTTCCAGATCTCATCGAAATGCTTATGGTATTGCATTTCTAGATTGTAGTCTTCGGCGAGTGCTCGGAACGCTTCCCAGGGAACAACGTATTCCGGAACCTCTTCGACTGCTTCGTGGAGGAAGTAGTTGTACTTCCATCCGAATGGAGGACGGAAGATGCCATCAGTAGGAGTTGGCCCGGGAAATCGGACCCGGTAGATGTCGTTGCCCCATGAAGCGGTATCTTCCGCTTCACCTTCCTCTATTTCCCCTTCATCCTCATTGTCTTCCCCTTCGTCGGATTTCTCGGCCTTGGGCTTTGCGGCCTTCTCGTTGAACTTCCGGACGTTTTCACTGATCACATCGGAGCTTGGTATGCATCCAATGAGTCTGCCACCTTTCTTCAACGCACCAGCAACGTTCTTCAACATCTGTCGTGCTTTGGCTTCACTTTCAAATGCATAATGCATGCAGAACATCATCGATACAACGTCAAAACCACCACCACCGAACCGCGAAGGGCCACCTGATCCATCAAACCCAACGTCTCGAACCAAATGGACCTTGTCAATCGGTTCACCGAAACAATCCTGGACAAAAAACTCCCCTTGGAATAGTCGAGGTTGCGGCCTGCTGTTGTAGCCTCCTCGTCCTCCCCGGCCTCCACGCCCTCCGCCACGACTCGCCATTTGTCGATAGCGCTCTTTCGCCTGGTCAATTGAAATGTCGGCAGGGTCTAGGCCAACGTATAGCTCAACTGATTGTGGTGCTTGTTGCCATTTTCCTAAATCTCCGCCCTTTCCACATCCTAGATCCAGCACTAAAAGCCCTTTGGGAGGTGGTCCTTCTGCAAAGACCATTCCTCCACTGCCGCGCTCTTGTGCTCCAGGCGTATAGTCTTCCATCGGTGAAAACTTTTGAATCAGTGTGCTTTTGATCCAATTATTAAAACTTCGAAGACCTTTGATTCGACTATCTGTCTTGCGCCAATCTCGGCCTCTTTCTGGTACGGCATTGTAGTGTTGGCGCACTGCGTCATGAATTCCTTTGCTGGCCTGAGCTTGTTCCGCCTCTCTCTCTCGTTCAAGCTGCTTTTGTCTAATGTGCTCTCGTTCTGCGTCTGTAATTCGAGCTCGTTGTCCTGGACGCTTGAGTTTTCGAGCTGGAGGTGAGGCTGATCTCTGACGCTTCGTTGAAGGTGATTGAGATCTTCGCGAGTCGATTCGTCTTGGTGTAGAGTTGGAAGGTGATCTAGATCTTTGTCGCTTTTTGGCAGGCGCCAACTTGGTAGCATTAAAAGGTTGCGGCTGCGCGTCCAGAGGTGAGATATCTGTGTTTCCCGCCATGATGCGGCTTCGTATTTGCAAGTTTCGAGTTTTAAGTGTAATGGGGTAAGCTAATGAGTTGTATGGTATTGCGTGACAATGATCTGTCGTTCATCAGAAAAAGGGCTAATGAATGAAGGATGATTTGATTGTAGGTGTTTCGGTTTTGAGATGTACTAGAGTTGTCGCAGGGGCCGTCGTCCTTGATCCTGCCCAATTTTCGAAGTCATCCAAGACCAAGCTTTACGCGTCGGCACTAGTGGCCTAAGATCAGAGCTCAAGAAGCAGTAGCCTTCAACGAACATCAATAAAACTCCCACCCAACGAGACTCTTCTGTTATTGTCTCCAACTTCCTATACCTCACCAACCTCACATATACAACTGCACAGCCAAGATGGGTTCAGACCCTCAGTATGCGAAGTATCCTCTACTTCCACTCTCACAACACATCTTCACCCTCACCAACCCTTCCGCACCCAAGGCACTCCAGCAAACGTCTCTAAAAAGTTTACAAGATGCAATCACCGAAGACAAGATGGCACCGCTTTACCGGTATCTAGCTCATCCAACCGAAGGCATTTTGAATGGCTCCGGCGTGAGCTCTTCGAGCGCATCAAAACCAACCGGCAGGAAACCAAGCGCAGCTGGAATGGTGGCAAGCAGGCACTCAATACCCAATGTCAACCTTCCCTGGGATGAAGCTTTGTATGAGAAGCTGAAGAAGGAGAATGACGAGGAATTAGAGGGGTTCAAAAAGGAAGAAGAGGAGGCAGAGGAGAAGGCTGGAGAGACCGAAGTCCAGGCTGCACGAGGGAAGCGGGCAGAGTTCTGGGCCCGAGTTGGTGACAAAGTAAGCATATCGTCTACTCAATGCCTGGGGAAGCTAACAGCTTGTTATTAGGATCGGTCTATTGCAGCATACGAGGAAATATTCGAAAAGACAGGAGTCCTGGGAACGAAAATCGATCTCGTCCTCGCCATTATCCGCATGGGACTATTCTACGGAGACAAGTTACTGGTTAAGAAGCATGTGGATCGCGCAAAAACATTGGTTGAAAGCGGTGGAGATTGGGATCGTAGAAACCGATTGAAGGCTTACCAAGGTCTATACTTCCTCACAGCCAGATCATACAACCTTGCCGCCCCTCTCCTCCTGGACAGTCTGTCTACCTTCACAAGTTACGAACTCTGCAGCTACTCGTCCTTGGTTGTTTACTCCGTCCTGGCAGGATCCGTTTCCCTCAAGCGTGTGGACTTCAAGTCTAAGGTTGTTGATGCACCAGAAATCAAGGCTATTCTAGGTGATGGTGATGATAAACTATCTGCTCTATCAGGAGCTTTATCAGCAGGTCCCGGGGCAGATGAAGAGATGGTTGAATCTACCCAATCGGGGGCCAAAACTGCTGTCAATCTTACCACCCTTGGAAGTGATGCACCAGAGGCCGAGGTCGCCATCGATTTCTCTTCTTTGGCACAATTAGTGAGCAGTTTGTACACTGGAAACTATAAGGCTTTCTTCGGTGCTTTGGCAGCTGTTGAAGTGACATTTCTCAGCCAGGACCGATACCTTTATGAACATAGAGGGTGGTTTGTTCGGGAGATGCGTCTTCGTGCATACCAGCAACTCCTTCAAAGCTATCGAGTTGTTGGATTGGAGAGCATGGCAAATGATTTTGGTGTATCTGTTGACTTCCTAGATCGGTAAGTACTCCAGAATTTGTTTCATATCATTTACCTAATTTTCATAGCGATCTTGCAAAATTCATTGCAGCTGAAAGAATTCCTTGCACCATCGACCGAGTAACTGGAAAGGGAATCATCGAGACCAACAGGCCTGATGATAAGAATAAGCAATATAATGATGTAGTCAAGCAAGGCGATCAACTGATTACCAAGCTTCAGAAATACGGCCAAGCTGTGAGATTGAGGGGAAGTGAGAGGGCGTAATGGGTTAATATGAGACAAAAGGCATGAGCTCGGAGATGTACAATATCTTGGCGTATAGAATAGCATTCAAGACCCAGATGATGACCTGGACGCTTCTTGACACAAACCAGAGGAATTTAAAATACACCTCATTATCACATAACATTTCATTTTCGCCCGCATAAGTACAGCAGGATTACAATGTAAGTGAACGAAACGAATTCACGACATTCGGTAGTAGTATTTATCGTAGTTGATTTTGGTCGGGATGCATTACTAGATCCTAGCTACATAGCTTTATCCATATACCCTCGTTTCATCGGCTTAAACCCATGGAATTCTTGGATTACAGCACTATTATTCATAATGTTGCACTCTTCCATTAGCTCTTCTCGGCTAACGATCGTTTGCTATAAGCCTTCAACAGGACCAAGATCTGCCTGCAAGCCAACAAAGTAGTCTCTACCTTCACTTTTTATTGGGATAACAGTAATAAGGTTCCGAAATCTCTCACCGTTATATCGGTAGTTTATGAAGTTTGCCTGTCCCTCGACTGAGTTGGCAATGCATTCTGAGAGCGCCATCCTGGCGAAGTTGTTTTGTATTATGATTTGAGACTCGATATCTGTTGAAGTATCGGCATTTTGAAGTTCGCTTAGACCAACGACATCATCAGTAGTTGATCCAGCTCGGTTTGTCAATCCTCGTGGTGGATATTGGAGAAAGCGACAGTTTCTCCCTAGAATCTCACTTTCCGGGTAGCCAACAAGTTTTTGGAACGTCTCGGTGCAGTACACAATCGGCATGTCGGCCAATGTCATATCGCAAAGCAAGAGACTTACTGCGCCATCAATGGCACCAATCGATAAGGTTGGCATAGGACGCTTCCGAATTGCAATCTACTAAGGACATTAGTGAAATGTGTTGTGTTTGGTGCTTCTTGCAGAGAAATATTTCTAAGCCTAAGCAGGGGCGAAGAAACAAACGACGGGCAAATTTACATACTAGAATGTCCATTATATTAAAACCGCTTGGTGCGTAGAGCCCTGGGAATATCATCGGATCGTAGCCAAGTCTATCTTCAGGCTTCGGGGACTCTATGGTTGATGCACGACGCCGCATGGTATCGCGCAGCTGTAGTTCAGTTAGCAGAGCTGGGGATGAGAGATGATGGATTGACCATTTCCAGTTCTTTCCTCTCCCGCTGGTGCTTCTCATTCCTCTCGTGCTCGTATTGCTGAGTGCTGACCATCTTGGAGCGTCTATTCCTTAGAATTGGACCCCTGGCTGTTGCTCTATACGAACACAGGTAGGTCCCTACTTTATGGGAATCGAAGGCTAGGAGATATGCTGAATGCCCGGTGCCAGGAAAGGAATCATAACAAACAGACACTTCTCGGGGTCACGAGTGGCGACTTGAAAGCAAGAATCAAAGTGGATTTGAAGGGTAGCCAGTCTATGCAAGTTGGTTAGGCAAGGCCAGGGTTGAGGAGCAGTCTCTTGAGGTGAGAAACTTCGGCGGTGCGTCCTGCATCATATACGACATGCTTTTCTTTGGTCTCCCACGCTCTTGCTTTCTCGTGCGTAGGAGACGAGAGGAGGAGGGTAAGGAACCCACCAAATCGGCCATTCTATTAATATGATGATCTAAACTTCAGCTCCAATATCCACCCAGGCAAAACTATTTCTTCGCTACCTATGCAGCAGCTTCCGGATTTGTCAGCGGGCATTCCTACAACTAGTCCTTAGCTCCACGCAATAGAAAGGAATAGTCCAATGTTGGTGCGAGGCCGAGGACAGGTCTGCGTAGATTGGGGTGAATTGCGGCGATCTGGGCAGCTGGCAACAAGGCATGGGAATCGAGGATCCCGTGACCAGACAACAAGGCCGTCGCGCGGTCCCAAGATGAAAACTTACGGCAGGTGCTAAGCTGTGTTGGGTCATTGCACTACTCCGTATAAAATAATAAAGCTGTCTCCTTTTGGGGGCGAAATGATATTTAATTGGTGATGTGAGTAAGCCGAAATTCAAAGACTAGTGAGGCTTGTATATTACAATTTGACGCAGGCTCGCAGGTTTGTTAGTGGTGAAGTTTGGTGCGAACGGACGGAAGTGAGAGAGACAAACCTTCTCAATTGCCATTCAATCCGATGAGGTTCACATCACGTGTGAATATCAGAACTCTGGATCCTTATGCTTGTTTCACCCCGGGGCATTTCTATCAAGAACGCTCTTCTTTCTATATTTAGGGCTGTAAGGCAATTCACAGTGAATATCCTCATGACGTTGACATTTAACCGAAGCGACTGCAACCTCGCACTACTCTTCTACTGCTGATGTCCCTGCCAAACCAAGCGTTTTCCACCTCTTTTTACACACAATTTGATGTTTCAGATATTTGGAAAGATTATAGCAATAGCATAGCAAACCTAGAACATTTAAGTATATTATACTTTAATGACGTACATTATAAAGATATAGTATTGATAGAGCTTGGCATGGATATATCTGCGTGCCACATTGGAACTCCTTTCTCCTTTATAATTCAAGCCAGAGATCGTAACATCAAATCATGAGTTCTAAAGACGACTGTTTTGTTAACGCTGGGTATTTCTTAGGGCTGGCTCTGTTTAGGGCTCTCTGGGGTAGTTTACTTCACCGAAGAGTGTGTCAATCCGCCTCACCCAGCCAACACGGCGAGCAAACTAGACGCCACAAATTACCCCTGGCTTGAGGTAGTGCAAGTTGCATGAGCATTTTTTATTTGCTTCTTGGTCTCCTCAGAGTACGCCACCCTTTTCAAAGAATGTCATTCATCTCCCCAACTTCTGTACTAGAGTCTCGAGTGTTCCCCTAAAGTATATCATAGGCTCGGCTCAAATCTGTCTTATCGATATCGATACTTTATCTACTGCATGAGAGAGCCTCTAGATAAGCTCTTTTAGCCTATAAGATGAAGAAGAAAGGCAAGTCACTCAACGGGAAAATATTTGATATCACTGGCGAAGCCATGGGACGCTGAGACAAGATATTGCTCGCGAAAATGCCTATTGGATTCTGGGGACACGGAGTAGCTGTTATTGGTCCATCTCAAAGTATACGGGATTGGTTCACCGTTGCAACTGTAAGCATTGCTCTTAGGAGTGGGAGCAAAAGTTCTGGTCCAAGACTGAAATGCATCTCTAAATTATGACTACCCTGAAGAAAGAAACTTGATCTCGATCTTTTCATCCCGATGAGACCCAAACCCAAAGATCGAAACACGGGGCTTCAACTCAAGCTTTGCCATAACCGAGGCGGCCTCCTTCAATTCTTGCGTCGCGACTCATTCATAGACTCGTTAAAGCTATTTGTGTGCGCTTAACTTTTCATTAACTTTTTCTAGCTATTGCTTATGAATGGGCAAGTGGGACTTAATGGTTCTCCCATAATATGTAGTGTTATAGCATGATCGTACTTAAGAATACCTGTTCTCCTCACAAATGATGATCAGTGGAGCGTTATAGAGAGATGCACACGGTGAATTCGTGATGCGAGTAGTATATAAAGGCCGATATTTAAACAGAGCCCCTTTTGAAACTCCATATTTATTATTTACAGGACATCATTCCAATCTCTGGCGTTTGGTGCCGTTTGTTGTTCCATTGGTGCTGGCACAAGGTGGTATATGCTCTCTGCTCTTCATCAAGGGCTGAATCTTCTCTCCGAATTTATCCAGACCTAATAAGAAATCATCAAATACCAACATAATACCCTTCGTACCAGGTAGAACCGCAACTTCATCTAACATCCCTGCGATCTTCGCATAACTTCCAACTAGCGTCCCCATATTCATGTTGACGGCTCCTTCCGGAAGGTTGATAGTCTTGACGGTAGAGTTGGCATCAGCTTTTGTATCTTTACTACCTTGGTCCGCCATCCAGGCCAATGCCTCTACATCGGCTCCATCACGATAGCTTTGCCATGTTGTCTCGGCCAATTCATCAGTCTCATCAGCAATAACCATAAACAGAACATAAGCTCCCACGTCCCGTCCAGTCACCTTAGCCGCATCCAGTAACTTTTGGTTTCCACCTGCTATAGCAGTTGGGGTATTGATACCAGTCCCCATCACAAAGTTGAAGTCTGCATATTTTGCAGCAAAATTCATGCCCTTTTCACTTTGGCACGCAGCAACAATCTGAATGTCGCTTGACGGCAAAGGAGACATCTTGCAGTCTTTCATCCGGAAGTGCTTTCCCTCTAGATCGCACACCCCGGTCTTCCAGAGATCCTTCATCACATGGACATACTCAGTCGCGTATTCATACCGATAGCCAAAATAAGCGTTTCCAGGCCACATGCTCATCTGCTCATACTCAGCCATCTGCCATCCGGTCACGATATTTATACCGAAACGACCAGGGGCAATCGAATCAATGGTAGTCGCCATACCTAGACGATGGAGTGTCAGTTACCTTCTTATATAAGAAAAATTCTGAAAGTAAACATGCAGCTTGCAGGCTGTCGGCTCAATTTTAAGACATCCAAGGGTCGATAGGTAGATCTCCCCCCTAATATCTTAGAAGCAAACAGCACTTGATTTGAGGGGAGAGGACATGGAAAAGATATCCCTTATTATCTACTTACGGGCTGCAAGCGCTGGGGGTAGAGTCAGTATTGCTGTTGAGGCAAACAACTTAATCTTAGAGGTAACTGCGTATCAAGTCAGCCTGATTTTGTTAAGTTCGCTAAATGCTCGAGTTACTGAATCTTGGACAGATTCTGTCGAACTCGTTACACAAATTTCTACGCTTGAAATTCAAAACTTACCAGCAGCAAGCCCGGCCATCAGTGTGAATGATTCTAAGTTGTGATCCCAGAACTCGGTCTTGCCTCCAAAACCCCGAAGCTTAATCATAGAAAGTGCGAAATCGAACCCAAATTTCTCGGCTTTCTGGACGATTTGTTTATTTAGATCGAAGGAAGGCTTGTACTGAGGTGCATTCTCAGAAATGAGCCATCCATTGTTACCAATGGGAATAAACACGCCGACTTGCATGTTGTTAAAATATATTGAGCAAGCCCTTCAAATGTAGTTCAAGACGATTAAGGGAACTTCAATTTGCGGGAATGTTAGAGTGTTCAGATAAATAGGCACCGGATCTCAGGTAGGTTTTTATTTCTAAAATGAAAAGAAGGAGAGCTTGAGCACTGGGACAGCTCTCCAATATCCAAAATAAATAGAGCCTATATAAAAGCTATCTATCCATTCCATGAGGCTCACCTCGGCGGAGGAAAAGTGGGATGGCTGATAGGGACGAGATAAGAAGATCCGATAGACGTCTCACTATGCTCATTATTAGTCGGATCAACCGAGAATCGGATGCTTCCCCAACATAATCAAGACCTTGTCAGAGTCCGAGGCGGGTCGACGTTGCCGAATGTTCTGTTTGTGTAACATACAGGTCGTTTGTCAAGTCCATTTATCGATTTCATACCTAAGGCCAAAGGGCGAGGACAACCTGCCCAGGAGCCAGGCTCAAGCAAATCACTCCGAGCTGGATATACAATTCCTTTACAATATCTAGAAATTGAGAACGGATTTTGCCGCATTATCAATATAAGGAGGCCAATTCAAAAAAGGCTTGATATGCCTTGGCACAGAGATGTGCACGAGCGATTTAGATTGTTGCTCAATGCATCCAATACTTCTTCTGGCCGACTCACTTCAAATACCAAATTTGTTTTTAGGGGTCCCAGGACACGGATGGCTGCATGCTACGAAGTATGTGGATAGGTCAGGCTAAACTGGTCAAGCGCATTTTTCACCCGTTACGTGAGGTTAGATTTCCGACAATATTGCATCCTCTTTCTGGAACAGGACACGCAAATTCCCCAGAAGCCTATGGAGAATATCCATGTGTAAGTACAGCCAGTAGATACCGTTGATTAGCGCAAAAGACAAAAGAAACCCCCGGGATTTTCACGATCAGATTAGGTACTGGTTGCCAATGTCAACATCCCCTTATATCAAGTAAGTCTTGAAGGACTTGCGCCACAGAACGAACGATGATATTGCGATTACTTCCCCCGTAAGCTATAAACCATAGCCAACAGAATATTGGGCGACTGTTTGAGTGTGGTGCGAGTGCCGTACGTTTGTTGTAGGCCTCTTTGAATTGACGTAGTCGTTTGAAATGGGCCGGCTGCATAGAAACAAACACTGAATTCAAAGAGATTAGATGAACCAGATGAACCAGACGAACTAGATGATATCTAGACAAGTTGTATGGGCTCCGGAGGTACAGTACATAATGTACTGTACATACTATACGTAGGACGAATCAATCCGCTCGATAACCGACTACCACATTGCAGGCTATCTTATTAAAGTATGTACAGTACATATCTCGAACCGATCAGCCAGCCGACGAGCACTCAAGCCAAATCAAGCCCTGTTTCTCCCTACACGTGCGTAGTTCAACTCGTTGAATACGTTTCAAGATATATATCTACCCCTACGCTAGCTACTACGCTACGTCTGCTTTGTGTTAATAAAAGTATGCGATCAGGTACAGTTCAGTCCAGTCCAGTCCAGTCCAGTCCAGTACAGGGACAGGCCAACAGGCCGACAGGACAGGAACCTGCCAGCTGCCCCACGAGCCAGCCCACGTCCCTCCTTTTCCCAGGGGCTACAGTACAGGGATGCAGTAAAAGTAGCTAATAAGGTGAGGTGAGGTAAGGTTCCCTTACGTACAGTACAGTACAGTACAGTACTCACTCCTCACTCCTACAATGCAATTCTTCAGAAGGTACTTTAACAATAATAACAATAATAAACTAAGTGCAGTACCACCTCCCAAAAGCAGATGCTCCGTACTGTACTTCGTATGCATCTAATAAGACTCCCCTCCATGCAGAAACATTTGGTTCACAACATACCCCAAAGTTTTGGTTCTCAGAGGCTCGCTTAGTGAACTAAGTAAAGGAAGGTTACCGTCAGGAGAAACATCTGCCCTATCTCACTGTCAGTAAGTAATTAATTAACCAGCTGTTATTAATACCGTTCCTGTACGTAAACCTATGGGCTTTGAAGCACTTGGCCATCCTCGTCCCCGGCTCGCCCGGCCATCTGGCATGAGCGCGATCCAACTTTCACTTGATTAACTTGATTAACTTGATCTCGGCTCGCTCCCCAGGAAGACTGAGTGCGGGGCCTTAGCGGCTTCCTTATATTCCAAGCACATATTGCTGTTTGTAGCAAAACCCCCGGAACGCGACCGGCTGATGTTCAATACAGCGAATGATTCAACGGCTTCGCTCCACGCATGTATACCATCATCTATGTAATTTTAAAGAACCTCCCCCTCTGAGTTCCATCGCCGAAAGATACAATTAGTTGAACGAAGATCGGTTCTCTGAGGTTGCATTTGAGATCTGAGCCACGTGCAATTTGTGGACGGACCCGGCAGTCCAGCATAGTCTGCATAGTCTACATCGGTCCCAATATTCGCTTCAATCTCCCGGGCTATGGCTGTGGACTTTTTTCGAGGACGTATATAGTTGACCAAGTCGTCGCGTTTTCCAAGATGTCGGGCCTCAGCAACCAACTCACATTTATCCCTTGTGTTACTTGTTCAGCAGTCCGCCTCCAACCTTCATCATGCTTGGATTCTTGTTTGGCCTAGCGGCCCTAGGTTCTTCCGTGTCGGCAGCTGTTACAAGTGGTGACTGTATGTATTCATTTTGCCTTCTCACATACATATACGATGAACATTAGAAACCAAGGCTAATTTTGGCGATTCATATAGTCAATGTCCTCACTTTCAACGTTGCCGGGCTACCAGCTCTCTTCAATGACAACAGTGTTCCAGGCGACAAAGCTACCAATGCTGGAGCCATCGGAGCATTATTCAGCAAATATGACTACGATGTTATTCATATGCAGGAGGGTACGCATCTAGCGATGACCATACTCCTGAATTTAGCACTGATATTTCAATAGATTTTGCATACCACGCCTATATCTATGCTAAAGATGACCATCCTTTCAGGACCCCTACAAGTGGTACCACTGTGATTGGAAGTGGATTGAACACTGTCGCCAACTTCGATTGGATTGACTTTGAACGTGTGAAGTGGGAGACCTGTACGTGCTGTACTGGCAACAGCCGCTTCCTTCCTTCCTGAACAGCTCTACGGGCTCATGAACCATCCATAAGCCTGAAGAGCTTGAGAATGAAGTTCTTTACCTCGATTTATGTCTCTATTCTGGCCGAGCTAACGTCAATTTTCGCTACCTCTAGGCAGCAACGCTTCAGGAGCCGATTGCTTGACTCCTAAGGGATTCACCTTCATGCGAATGCGCGTTTCCGAGGGTGTTTACGTAGATTTCTACAATCTGCACGAAGATGCTGGGTCAGTTGGTATCCTTTGATCTTGTATTTAGTGACTAACTCTTCACAGGACTGAACCAAGCGATTTGATTGCACGAGCAGCCAACACTCAACAAGTAGCTAATTACATCGACGCATGGTCTGCAGGAAACTCAGTGGTTGTGTTTGGAGATACCAACTCCAGATATACTCGCCCTCAAGATCTGGTCACCGTCTACCAGACTCAGAGTGGACTTACCGATGCTTGGGTTGAGCTGCAACGCGGTGGTGTCAATCCTGTCACCGAGTCTCTTTGCAATAATCCTTCATTGATCAACAACTGCGAGACTGTAGACAAAGTTTTCTACCGTGGTTCAAAGCAACTGAAGCTACAGGCAACCTACTTCAACTATGAGTCGACCAAATTCTTGCAACCTGACGGAGTCTCTCTTCTCTCCGATCATAACCCCATCTCGGTAATATTTAAAACCACACTTAATTTGACAAGTATATACTGACATAAATATTGTAGGTTAACTTCACCTGGACTGCAAGTAACACTCTTGGACAATCAGGATTCATGGGAGGACCTCATGGAAACTGGTTCAATGATTTGAATGCCATCCCCGCTGCTCCAAAGGTCTCAACTATATCGTTCCGTGGAAGCTCACGGGTCGATTCTGTTGCAGTCACTCTTTCTAACGGACAGACCTTCGCTCACGGTGGGAACGGCGGTTCGCAAGTGTCTTTGGCCTTAGCGTCCAAAGAATTTTGGGTATCTGCAAAGATTTGCCAGGGTTCTAAAAACAACAACACCCGGATCTTCTCCATTTTAGCTACAACGAGCACGGGGCGAACTCTTACGACAGGCAAGGAGACAGGTGATTGTGCTACTTACAATGCACCTGCTGGATGGCAAATAGTTGGTTATATGGGCCGTAGTGGAGACGAGGTTGATCGTTTGGCATTCATTTATGCACCTCAATAATCTGGCATTCATTTATGCACCTCAATAATCTGGCACTTATGAGTTGCTAGCTATATATATATATATCTTAGTCCCTGCCTAATATTAGTAATACGGGAATAGACTTTATGATAAGATGACGCGATAGCTTGTGATATATTGAGGATTCTTGATTAACTTCTAGGGAAACAAGTGGTTAAATTCGTGTGCCGACCTACATCACATCGGCATGAAAAACTTGTGATATATGGGGGCCTAAATAATAGGCTATTGAATGTTTAGTATCTAATATTTGCCGTAGCATCTGTTGTACGAAGCCTATCAAATGTGTCCGACTGTTTGAGACTTTCTAAAACGATCGACTTGGGAGGTCAACTTGGGGAGGTCAAGCTTAATTGATGTAAGCGAGACATATTCGTACAGTATGATTTTTATTTCAGTAGTTCTATTGTTCCAACATGTTTCATGACTTGGAATTGAATGGTATGTTCTCGTATAGTTGACAAATTGTTTTAAGAGACAAAAATGGAAAAGTCACCGTTGAAGTATGTTTCTGGCGGTTAAACCTGCCAACAAGCAAGACACTCGGCAACACTCTCCTTCCGCGGATAAAGCCTCGTTTGAGTCGACCTCAAGTTGTGAGATAGCCGTACTTCAACATATCATTCAACCACTTGAAGATGAACTGTGCAGCTGCGGACTTGAAAACTCACCGCAGAATGTAGCAGTCTAGTCCAAAGAGGTGAAAAATCACGACTGGTTCAAATTAACAGCCGTGTTTTATTCGTCGCAGTTTTTATTCATCATCGGTAGAGCACCCGCCCTCCCACATATTCAGAATGGTGGGCAACCCATTAGAGAAACTGCTTGCGAAGGTGGTAGCTGGGAATACAAATACAACGGTAGCAGAGGAAGGAACTAAGTTGGATCAGACTCAGAGTCAAAGGCCGCCATCACGGTCTCCCTCGAAAGCCCGATCGCTTTCGGATGGTGCAACCGGTCCACCATCACTCTCACCCTCGCCCAAGTTTCGGGAACCTGAGAAAAGGATGTCAAAGGACGACAGTGCCATTACTGATAGTCCTGTTACACCTCGGCGGCCTGCCTATCCTGCGCGTGGCCTTTCTTTACAAATGCCACCACGGGACTTTATGCTACCAACAACGTCGACATATAGTAGCCGAGTTCCTCTTTCTCCAAAACTAGACCGCTCGCAAACATACGGATCCCCTACAAGTGTGCTGCCCAGGCGATCCCGAGGACTGGATTTTTCTCGAGCAGCTACAAATTTGCACCACTCTACCCTTGCAGAACAGTCATCCCCCGACTCATCCCCGACAATATCAGGCAGAGCGATGAACATACCAAATCGGAGCAACGGAGCACATTTCCCTGGAAGCATAGATACCCATAACAACGCTGGCTCCCTCTGGTCTACGATGGCAAATGCAGATCGGATGACCGTCTCAGGCTCCTTAGGCAGTGTAAACATGAATATGATGGGTTCGGATTCCTCAGCTAGCAGCTCAGAGTGTGACGACCCCATGGACGCAGACGACATCGACGAGTCCATTCTTACAACACCGCAAGTCAGCAAGATGGGGGCGCCATTTGGAGCTATTAACCAACCCAGCCCTGGAAGTGGGTGGATGGGTCAGTCTGCAGCAACTAGCAGTTTGATGAATTTTCAGCGTGCAAGACTGCATCATGGAAAGAACAAGAAGAGCTGGAATGGGTCATCTATGGCAAGCCCTATATCGAAATCGCCACCTACTCTGCGAAGCATTGAGAGTATGAACTACGCTCGAGAGATATCTACGGAAGGAATGCATCCAAGGCGAGAAAGTATAAGCTGGGCTGCAAACCAACTAAATATATCAGGGAGCGAGAGTGATGATAGCACTTTGAAGTCTACCCTAGATAATGTTGACGGGGTGCCAATCACACCAGGAAGAGACGGCCAAAGAGGTGTCATTCGAAGAGCCGTAACACGACGAGGAAACATGCTTGTAAGCTACTTTCTCATTCCTCCAAATATGTTATAGACCTGACGTGTACTAGCCTAAAACAAAAACATTCGCACGAATTCGAGCAGCACTCGCCGAAGAAAGTACTCCTGTTGAAACTGAAGTCCGCAGAGAGGCAGAGGTTGTTCGGCAAACTCGAGAAAGCGACATGGAGACCGAATCAACAAAATACCCCCCATTATCTACAACAACTACTACACAATCATCTCCAAGTCTCGGTCCTATGACGCAAGACTCTTTAGGAGGAATACCTGAGGATGATATAATGGAAGATATATCATCCGGCCTCTCTAGTAGCTTTAAACAACATGCTATGCGGAATTCTAAAGGCAAAGATTTCTGGGAAACATTTTCGGATGATACTGGCAGAACACCGCCACCACAATTCTTCCCACGTGGTTCATCTTCTGGAATGAGTGAAGACTTATCTATGGATCATACTTCTAACTCAACCCCGCCTTCCTCCTTCGTTCTTCCTGCGGCAAGTTCCGATCGACAATCCTCGCCTTCTAGGTCCTCAACGCCACAACCTACTGCCGCAGAAATTACACGTAAAGTTAATAATAAGCGTCGTAGAGATGATGACTTCGATCCCACCAGTTTCAAGCGGAGGGCAGTCAGTCCAGGTATGAGTGTGCATAATAGTCCTATAATGCAAAGCCCAATGCAGAGGGATATGGCGCCTTGGGGTTCTCGACCTGGAAGCAATGGCGAAACCGGAAAACAAGGATCGGCTCCCGGACCTGCGAAAAGGGTAGGCCTGGAAGCGATGGAGAGATTAGAGAGCAAGTACCAAACTCTAGATCTATAAAGTTGATCAGAGGTTTGCTTTTCATTCTATAGTATGAATATCGGCAAATCCTGCTCAGTTTCTCAACATGCTCGTCGTCAAACTATACTTTAATAGGTTTTTTTGCATAGCAAATTAATAAATATATCCTGCATCAGTTCCTGAAGCTTCTTCGTTCCCATGAATATAAACCCCAATGCTTGCTATGCATAGTCAAACAGCAGGCTATCAAGACATTTCAAGTGGTAAGGTGAGAGATTAGATTCAGAAGACGTTTCAAAAGGTTGGTATCATCAGTTTTTAACCACGGGTGGGTAGAGGTGAGCATAGATAGTTTGAGCTGATCTGGACTGGCATACCTTGCATTTCAAGTCATGGTTTTATCCTTCTGTTACGAAAATTTCGGCTTCGAACCGAATTTTAATAGGTGCTTTCCTTCAAAATCAATATAGTAGCTCTAGCTCCGATGATTGGCGGTTTTCTGATAAGTAAAACTAACTTAAATATTAATAGAATAGAGAAGGCCCTTGGGATATTGAAAGTGTTGACCAAATAGGGGCTTAAGCGATACCAATCAAAATTGTGCAAGTGCTCGTCACCCCTCTCACACTTGCCTAGGCCACCTACATCCTCTCATTCTGTACCAACCCTAACCTCTCCTGCCACTGTGAGACTACAATTATTCATTCGGTTGGGTCGTAGACTACTAACTCAGGATACTGCAGAATTAGCGACAATTGGCTTCTGAGTCAATTATTCCATATTATAGCATCATTACCATGGCTTTATCGTAAGGATACTCACACAATCCGCGATAACCTTAGTAAATGCTAACAGTCCCACGCAATAAGTCATAGCAACAGTTTGTCTTGCTTACCTCGAGAAATTCAGGACCAGATCTGGAGTCTTGCAATTGCTTCAATCCCTCCTCGAATCATCGAAATTAAGTATAGGCTAAGGGATACCAAGTATGATTCGTTTGAGTGCTACACATGCGAGTCACGCATTCCCGCTCTCCTACACACGACTGTAAGATCCAGAGAGCTTACTCAACGGAAGTGGAAGTTGCGTTTTGCCAGCTTTGTCGTACCAGGGGTGGGGCTCTCTAACCATTGGAGACCCAAGAGTATAATACAGTCGTGCGTGTTCTTCAATCACGAGATTGATACTTTGCTTTTCACTGGCCAGTACCTCGAATTCGAAAGATTTTTTCGCTTCGATACTACGGGGGCGGATAGATCAGCAGTTTGGAATCTTGCTGTTGATGTCCACCTCGATAATGTGCAAACAAATACTGGGGCTGCAATGTCCGCCTCACAATACGTGCAATGGCTTGCAACTAAGATTCCTCTGATACGACGGGGGTTTCCCCAGGCGAATCTGGTGTTTGTAGTTAAAGATATGGAATTAGAGCGTCATATCGTTGGGCGCAACGGAAGAGAGGTAGTGTTTATGGATAATGACGAGGAAATCCAATTTGCAGATGAAGAAATTGTTTTCCAGGGATTTGTCCAAGACATTGAGTTTAGAGAAGGGCCAAGGACATTCGGAGATGATGTTGAAGCACTCTTATCGAAGCAGCAGACTTATAAGTTGAAGGGATGGCCTTTGCGCAATATCAGTTTAGTGTCTACACCTACATTGTTATCACACCTGGGTTAGACCTGTGGTTCAAGCATGTGAACCTTCATCAATAAAATAACAAACTATACAATTCTGATTATGTTTATTTCATATATCTGAACTTGTCATCGGGTACTCTCCTTAATGCCTCCTCTATTAGGGATATTTTACGAGCGCAAATCATTTATTACACTCACCCAACAGAGTGTTGGAAGTACCTCTGGATATTTCCCAATGTTCTGTTGCACATGGTATTGAATAAACAAGATCTCGAAAATGATTATACATATCCAGTGGCACTTTTCCCTTGCTGATTGCTAGCTAGAACTATTGTAACTTCAGACTTTTATGATAACAAGGACTCAAACACTTTTTACTTGAGGATTCAGTGTATAAGCACCGAATCTCTTTGCGAAGAATTTGACCACCTATCATATTAAAAGTTGCTACTTTGTCTACAAACGTATAGTTGCAAATCTGATACACAAAACCTAGAAATGTATTATAATTTCGGGGTAAAGCACTGGTCTTCTCCCGTGAAATATATGCCACCTCTTAGTTATCTAAAGTACGATGTTCCTCAATGGATGAATATAAAAGAAAACACTTATGAAACCTAACTTCATCTCATGATATCTGGTATGAAGCAAACCAGTACAACACGTATACGGCGTCTATCTAGGTCGTAAATGGAACAATCAAAAGCAAGTAACTAATTTGCCGCTAAAGCAGCAGCTCCTCCCTTTATAGACATGCGACGAGCATCCTCCTCATGCCGTATTTACAATGATTCCAGTTTCATCAACCCACATACTTCGAACGCAGCACATACACAAAATATCACTGATTTTCACAAAGGTTTAGGTAGAATCCAATGTGCACCATGAATCTAACTGATAGGAGAAAGAATTTACTGCTTTGCAAAGCCTTCTTCACTATCCTAATCTATTCTTTGGGGAAGAGCGCCACCAACACCCGAAGAACGCCGCTTCCCAGTTGTGCGTTAGTTTTGACAAACACAGCTGCTGAAGTACTCGGCTTAAAGTGGCAGTTCCGAAAGTTTGAGTGTAGCCGTCCAAGTTCAGTGGCAAGCTATCTTCCCTGTTATCCCCAACCAAGCACACACCAAAGACGGATTTGTCTAGCTTCCTACGACTATTAACAGGTGGACGCGTGTTCACCCATCGTAACCCTTTCCGATTTTTACAATGACAAATCAGGCAACTATTTGATATCAATTGAGACTGTATACTTGATTTGATGCAAGGGAAAGTGCGACGGTTGTATGCATGTTTCTTGTTTTGGTGACCCAAGATTGGCTTTTCTTTTGACTGTAATCTAATTTAAAAGAACCGTCTTTGAATTATGACCTCATATCCCTACACACAAACAATTGACAATGGATGAGCTTTGATTTGTTGCAAAATACTCCGTGTGCTAATAAACGGAAGTTCAAATTAAGATGTGACGGAAGGTGTAGTTATCTAGGGTATTATGCAATGCCAGTCTTCCAAAAGTAAGCTTTTATTGCGACAAGTCGACCAGCAATCCTACGCAAGATAGCACATTCGCTATGTATAGTGAGCCTTTTGATGGACTTCTATTACTGTCAGATAGCAAACCAGAAATGCGGTGACAACCTCCGGGGGTCAACATGCACTATTCCATCTTACGATCAGATTGCAAAGACTGAGTGGAATCTGAACGTGAATGAGTACCTAGCTATCGATAGAGCAACGCCCAAACCATTTGAATCATTTCAAATCCATCGACGCCCACACCCAGTTAAAGCTTCACGTGATCCGGATTCGGCAGCTGGGAGAGGTGGTTATTGGTGGTGCTGTTCGGGTCTAGACCTTTGACTTTGACTAACTAGTTGATATTTAGAGCCACTGCTAAGCCACTCCTGACCCCGCTTGTCTCTAGCACGAGCGGCCACTTACTTCGTACGCCTATGGCATTCCTACATCCCCATAGGTACGACGCAGTACTTCCCCATAGTTTTCAACGCGAAAGATACATCTGGCACATGGGTGATTTCCCAACTTCACAAACAAAAGTGCATCTCTAATTAAATAAATGCTGGAGTTGACCTGATGATCTTAGTCCTCAGATCGCTGTTCTAATCCTTAAACCCTTAAACCCTTAGACCCTTAGACCGTTACCTTAAGTAACGTTCGGCAACAGCATGATTTATCCTTTTAACCCCCTTGGTATTAATTCTAGTGAAGCTTCTAGCAAAGCTAGTTAGCTCCATAGCAAACAGGTATGTAGCCCGCAAGTCTTAGTTAGGTAGCTAGCTATGTTATGGATAAGAGATTACCTCGGAACTCTGCGCCCTCACTCCATTCTCTATTCTTTGTAAACAAGCCATCCAGAGCTCCGACACAACACTCCCTCCCATCACAGAGTATGCTCTATATGGTACTCAATGGAGCAAGTTGCTACACCTTCCTTGTCGACCCCTACCACGGCACTTCTCAATTCGTACCTTGATTTCGGTTCAAATGAGACTACGTCGGATGCATGGGATGGGGCCGAAGCAGATGTCTTTTCGCGCAGCTTTGAGCAGCACTGCAATGCGCGGCAGGAACCGTGCAGCGCAAACCCAAGTGTATTGGAGACATCAATGCAGTTTAACACCAAAATCTTCGGGGAGGACTATTTTGCGACTGACACTCAAGACCATGGCTCTGGAAGCATATCTAGTGCCAATTCGCAATTGAGAGTTATGCTGGGTTCTTCGGACGAAAGCCAAAACTATCCATATGCTGGAAGCTTACTGTCACCGAATAGCATGGCTATCATAGAAAGGAACAAAATGGAGCTTTGGGGGTTTTCGCAAGAACTGGGCAGGGCTCACCACACCGACCGGTCAGATTCCAAGATTTTGTCAACAATGGAAGAATATCGCTCCCATATTACTGAGTAAGTGTATATCGATTACAGTCCATACGCCCCTTTTAGATATTCACAACTAATCGTCAATTCACGATGCAGCGATGCAGAGGTCACTTTGGAGGCCAAGATAATAACAAAGGGAAATAGACGACAAGGAAGACAAACAAGAAAGAAAGTCACCGATGAAAAGTCTAGATCAGAGAAGAGAATTCAGATTCTAGAGCGGAACAGGATTGCCGCCGGAAAGTGTCGCAAGCGGAAGAAGGCAACCATTTCTACGCTGGAGGAAAAGTGTCACATATTGAAAGCCAGGAACACAGCAATGAGGGAGCTTGCTTGCGAGCTCGTGAATGAGGTGGAGAGCTTGAAGGGTGCTGTGCAACTTCATGAAGCTGGAAAGTGCGCTGTGGAAGAAGATGATGGCGGATTAGAAGTTGATGAGGAAAGAGAATCTACGATCCCCGAGGTGGATTTGATACTGGAAGAAGAGACACGGACAAGCGGTAGCTCAAACACAGAAGTTGGTTAGACGTGCAATTTAATTGGGAGAAAAGCTGGACTTCCACGCATCACATATATTATTTTATATATTATCACTAATTATAGTCGGTTTTGCCAAACATTAGAAGGACCTGCACGGGATCGTTACCCGTAGCACCAAACGTCCATCTCAATACTCTCTACTTTATTGATCTGGGGATGCAATAGAGCCTGGGATAATGGAAAACAAGTCCTTCTAAAATAATTACCATTTCCACTTTCTCTCCTCTTTGTACGGAACGTAGAAATATAATCATGTGATACCAAATGCATGGACTCGTGGAATTATACCTTAACATCTTGATACAATTCAAAGGAAGAAATATATCAACAGCACATTCTGAAGGAAAATAATATTGCGATTTGACTTGTTTTTAGATCCTAGACGTTGGTATCTTATATCAAGTGAAACACTAGCGCAGAGGAGTCCTTCAGAAAGCCTCCAACAAATATACTGCGACGATCGACGAAGTAATCTTTGGCATTCTACAAAACAAAGAAGAATTAGCTAATAGAGGAGGTTAAATTTAGAGAATATTTGTTCGTTTCATTCAATAAGCTTTTGGTTTAGGCCGTAACCCTTCGTGACTATTTGACGGAGCCACCAGGAGAAAGCGGGGAAGAACAAAATACGATGTTTATTTAGTGATGGGGAGTTTATTTTGCGAACCTAGAGAGTCCAGAAAAACCAATGCTATCCTAAATTTACTCTATAACACAAGTCATTGAGTGAGGGCATGGATCCTTGGATAAGTTAGGAAGCACAATTGCGTAGAAGAAGTGATACCAGGATACCTTGTAGAACGAACGGGAAAACGGCTCAAATGAGAAGTAGTTTAATGATTACGGTGAATTGATTGCCGAGTATAGGGAAGAACGGGAAGAACGGGAAGAACAAAATAACTACTAGTTCCCTTTTTGCACAGATATCAACACTTTGAATTGCCTCATACTCTTAGACTATGATGTGGGCTACTCCACTTTGCTATAATAGTTTGATCGACGTGTAATCTTGAAAATCAAAGAGTGGAGTGATCTCAACTAGGTAATGCCTGTTTCAATCTTGAGAGGCGCGTTTGATAGATGCAAAACGAGATAGCCGGTTGTACGCTAAGTCGGAGACATGGGTTTACAAGGGTTCTATGGATTCCGTAGAGAGATCGATCTAGTGCTAGTATTTATGAGTACTAGTGAGAAGATCGGTAACGGGAATGGAATTATCCCGGATGATTTTCTCTCCGGACGCTAAGTAGACTCTTGATCCCGTGTCGGGACTTTAAAACGGGGCCGAAGGTAATCGTCGGTGGCCGGTTGTCTTGGATACATGCAGCTATTCCAGAGGTGACGGGTCGGAATGACAATGTCCAGAATGGTAAGTTGGACAATCCTGAGCAATATTTCTGAAGCTATATTACCAGCGAAAACATTCTATTATTGAAATTTATTTTCTTATTCATAAAAGTCCAAACAAGAAATTCCTTTTCCATCCATCACCAATCACATGCATCATCTTTGATTTTCGGCTTTTATCATACAAATAGGCATATCTCATAATTTATACCCAGAATAAACCTCATAATGCAAATCTCGCTCTCCATCTTCGCCGTTTCCATCATTGCTAGCACTATTGCTTTGCCAACACCAGCTGTATGTGTTTTTACCTATTTCGTAAGAAGTCGGTCCTAATCTATATTTCAGTCATTAAAACGTGATCTTCTCACATTGCATCTTGTTCCAAAGATCGATATTGATCTTCTGAAGAATGCGTGCATTGGTGCTGGGGTTTGCAACCCAGTAACTGTGACGGAAAACAATCCGGCCACGCGTGATCTCTTCAATTTAGATCTTGCTCCCAATGTAGATATTGATCTTCTGGAAGATGCGTGTGTTGGTGCTGGAGTTTGCAATCCGGTCACTGTGACCGAGAATAACTAGGTCCGGAGGATAATGTTTGAAAAATTGCCCCTCTTCAGTCAAATAGAGCCCCTAAACGCAGATGATATGGATTGGCTATTATTGCTGAATGACACAAACCTACCGGATTTTGGGAATAAAAGCCTTCTAAAACAAAATAGAAAGTGTCCCAGTGAATGATAAGTCAAAGCGTTTTACCATATTTTTGAGTTTCTGTCATGAACTAAATTACTGCTAAAGCACGATTACACTCTACGTACTATATCAAAATAGAAATGATGCAAGTCAGTGAGTTGTTATAAGCGAAAATTGAAAAAGTTTAATCTAAATTCTATATTTTAAGGTACATCTCTTATAGTCAGTGCCTCCTCTGTTATTTTTAATATAAATTAAAGCAACCTAGCATTCAGGCTGACGCCATCTCGAGGTCTCAACACCAACCTCCACATCTTCAATGCTTCTGGGTCCTCACATGTGACGTCCCTCTCAAAGTCGTACATGCTCAACAAACAGCACAAGATAACTTTCATCTCAGTTTCGGCAAACTTTCTTCCCACGCAACCTCTTGGACCATGCAAAAACGTCATGAAGGCATTAGTTGTGTACGTAGGTGGAAGATTATCCCAGCGATCAGGGTTAAATTCATCCGCGGTTGGTCCCCAGTACATTGGAAGGCGGTTGATAGCGTTGGCAAGCACGTAGATAACAGTGCCAGCTGGAATGTGATATTCTCCGAGTTTGTCATCCGCAAGAGATTGGCGTACAGTCATGGGAATTGGGGGAATGTAGCGGAGCGACTCGCGGCATACATTATCGAGGTACGGCAGTAGATCGCAGTCAACCTTTCCCAGTTCTGCTGAATCGTATCTGGTCTCCGGGCTGAAGAGGAATGGCATGTGTTCTCTGATTTCCTCGCGGAGGCGTGATTGCATTTTGGGGTTCTTAGCAAGGAGGTGTAATGTCCAAGCGACTCCTGTTGCTGTAGTATCATGGCCAGCACCAAGGAAAGTCATGACCTGATCTCGCATGGTCTCGAAAGAAAGACCTTTCTCTCCGGCTTTTTTCATTTTTAGGTTGTCTTTAGAGATCAACGCAATGATATCCTTATGATTTGTGTGTGCAGCTGCTTGACCCTCTTTCTCAGATATGATGCTTGTGGCAGTGTCTAAGATAATTGTTCGTGCAGCTTCCATATCCCGATTCATCTTTGCTGGGATATATTTGGTGCTGGGGATGAAGGCCTGCAGCCCGTGCAGTATTCTAGACCCAATATCGAAAGCAAAAACAAGCCGGTATGCTTCTCTGATAGGAGTTTCAGGGTTTTCAAGCGAGTTAATATCTGTTCCGAAGCCTGCTTGCCCGATGATATCAAGAGTTGTACGGTTGAGCCATTCTAGTATCTCAAAAGACTTGGTGGTTACACATGACTCGGCCATTTCCTCTTGCCAAAGCTTAGAAAGCAAAAGTGATTTTGCCCAAAAGACTGGATAGAGAGCACGAATAGAGGAGATTGAGAAACCCGGTGCGAGAGCTTTCCGTTGATGAGCATGCTCCGAACCTTCTGCAAGAAGAACGCCATCCCCTAGGATTCGGACCATCCAGAGCTTCGCACGAACTGGCTTAGGATAATTGTAAGGGTTCTTGATTGTCATTTGGTGAATGGCTTTGTCGTCAGCGACTGCAAGTCTCTCGGCTCCAAACGGAAAAAAGTATCTTATGGTTGGCCCAAGTTCTGTGTGCCATTTCCGTTGGGGAACTCCACATTCTGTTGTAATTATCTGATAGAATTGGCCCCAGAGAGGAAACCCAGGAACCGTCGGAACGTGGCGTAGTTCTGAAATGTAGAATGGATATATGAACGACAGGTAGACAACTACATAGAGAGGCACAGAGATAAGATAAATCCATGGGAGAATCTCTAGAAGGCTGTATGGTGAAGTTTTGGATACAATGAAGGCAGCTGCTGTGCACGCTCCAAAGAGTTGTGGAAGTCCAAGGTGAAATGCCATGGTTTTAACTGAGCAATAGTAAACAGCTGAATTTGGAGTGGAGGAGGATGATAAAGAATTTGGTTGGGGATTTAGACAACGTATAGACTTCTTCCAGCAACCCCAAAGCCATTGACGCTCCTCAGACTTTTTGCTTCCGAAGTTGGTCGGTTTGAGCCCCATTTTGTATTGGCTGGGCCAATTTGAGTCTGCAAAGGGCCGGGAAAAACCAAATTCTCCATCAAGCAGTGATCAGCTCGCATACAAGGTTGGCAATCTGGAAGAATGGCGATCGATATAATATATCGGAGACTTTCCGTATATCACAGACCGACAGGGGTACCACGACTTCATGGTGTACGCATGTTTTGTTTACTGGTAATGAATAGCATTATTGACACCCACAGTACACGATCTTCAGGGGATACCTAGACTACTGCTGCAGGAAATCTCGTATACATGACGTGACTCATCCATTCAGAATGTTAAAGTGCTAACCTGTCTGACGTACGTTGTGCTTGGTCTCTATTGTGATAGGAAAAATGCGGAGTCTCGGGAATTTTCCCAAGATAAATTGAGCTTGAGATAAATAAACCAGCCAGTCATAACCTTTGATTAGGCATGCATGCTAAGGGATAGCAGCCGGGACAGTTCCCGTTACCTTAGCTTTACTATTTCTGAGAGAAAAACTAGTAATATATTCTGAAGCTAAGAGGATCCACCCCAAGTTGCACGCTATTTCAACAACTTGTTCTAAATCACTTGTTGGAGTCTCTGATATGAGCACATCGACTGGCTCATTTAGTAAGCTAATAAAGTAACCCTTTGTGGAGAGTTTCAAAACACTCCAGCAGATTTTAGAATCTCATACGTAAATACACTCAGAAATAGTGGTCCGATAGCCGATAATTGTAGATCTTTTGGCTGGAAAACGCATTATAGGCTTACGATACATTTCATTCGCTTGATAGCTGCAAGCCACTCAACATGTAATTAAAATTGTTTAGATTCTCTCTTCAGATCACAAATCTATGAAGTAGTGATCGACATCTTTATGCTCCTTCTAGAAATGTAAAAAATCTCCAAACTGCTAAAGCCCAGCAGCTTTTTTTTCTGCTTTTCAGTTCAAAAGTGCTGTACCACCACAGATCACAATCTAAACCTGTATTTCAACCTTTTCAGATTTTTCTCTTTATACGCAGCCAGCATGTCGTCTACACTCTCAATGCCTCCTTTGGTCATTCGGCAAATCACTTTCTCGCCTTGGTCAAACTTCGGCAAGGCGTGGACTTCTGTGATGGGCTATTCACCAGAAGCTTTCAAGTTTGTACCTGGGAAAACGCCCCTATCGACAGTTAAGGAGACAGTTGGAATGATAATTCTTTATCTTGTCGTCATATTTGGAGGGCAGGAGCTCATGCGCACACGCCCGGCCATGAAACTAAATGGACTGTTTATGGTACACAATTTCTGCCTGACAGTTGTCTCCGGATCATTGCTTGTGTTATTTGCTCAGCAATTGATCCCAAGTCTGTACAGACATGGACTTTACGAGAACATTTGCGGAGCCGATGGTTGGACGCAACCACTAGTTGTCTTATACTACGTAAGTCATATTGAGAGATGCCCTTACTCCCCTAGCTGACAGAAATCAGCTTAATTATTTGACAAAGTATGTCGAATTGCTTGACACAGTGTTTTTGATGGTTAAGAAAAAGCCTTTGAGTAAGTTATCTTAGACCTCATTCAAGCTATAAACGTACTAATTAATGTACAGCCCTCCTCCATTGTTACCATCACCCAGCAACTGCACTCCTCTGCTACACTCAACTGTTAGGACGTACCTCAGTTTCATGGGTTCCAATTACCTTGAACCTTTTTGTTCATGTTGTTATGTACTGGTACTATTTCCAGAGCGCACGGGGAATCCGTGTTTCTTGGAAACAATGGATTACGCGCTTTCAGATCGCCCAATTCGTGATTGATCTTGGTATGTTTCATTAAAATATCACAATAAGTACCATTTTTGACTTAGAAACTTAGGCTTTGTTTACTTCGCCTCTTGGGACTACTTCACTAGTACCTATGCACCGCAGCTTCCTCATGTCGGAACCTGCGCAGGTGAGCCACTTGCGGCAGTTGCAGGAGACGTTATCCTAAGCTCATACCTTGTCCTATTCATCTCATTCTATATTTCGACTTACAAGAAGATGACAAAGCGAAGAAGTGTTGGCAAAGTCGCTCAGAAGGTGGAACTAAAGCTGGAGAAGGAGGTTGACGTCCCAATTGCGCACAGCGCGGAGTAAGGCAGGCCAAGTTAGAAATGAGTAGCCGTGGTATTACTTTCTTACCTTTGCGCCATAATAGCTTAGCTGTACATTTTAAAACTGTAGATCTCCATACAATAGAGTTAACAATGGAGATCGATTAGTACAAATTGAATACTAGATGTAACAATCATGCAAAAGTCCAATGATATTCCGAAGAAAGTCTTTGTGAGCAACAAGTGGACTCTTACTCTTATGCCTACTTATCTTTTGCTATCATGATTTGACTTGATATGCTAAGACTATCTTTGCATAATCTATGGTTCCAGCTATGGCCCATCTTCGGCAATATTGATAGGCATTGTCCTCTAGTCCTTTTCATGCACAGTACGTCATAATCCGACTCCAGCACTAGATCAACTATTATCGCTCATTTGTTGCATCGTAATTAGGAGTTATGACGCTCCTTTATAGGTAACGACTATGATTAAGTGAGAAGTACGATGGAGCCGATGAACGTGTCTTACCTGAAGTTGCAGTGATGTCGGTTTAGTGTTGATCATGTGATTACGCCAAGAGATTCAGCGAGGCCCCTGAATCATACCCACCGGGTGGGGTGCAAGGTGGGTTAGATTCCGATTACCGAATATGGAGCCCGATTTCATATTCTCGGTACTAGTGCGCTAGTAAGGGATACCACGTACTTACAATACAGTAGCGGATGATCCTTCTCGGGATGTTTTTACGTTTCGTCTTATTTAGTCTATTGGGTGCCAGGACTGGAGGTGGAAATGGTCGATTTGGACAGCACATTCTCGCTAATTCCGAAAATTTGGCTCACTTCCTGAAAGAACTTTGTTTTAGGACATAAGTTTTGTTGTATAGTATTATTAGGAAGAATCCTTATCGTGTATTAATGGCAAAATGCATGTTTTTTAAGGGAGATTTCGGATGATTGGGACGTTACGGTATATGGAATTGTGGCAGTCTAATCTACACGTAGTTAGTAAAGTATTTTTTGGTTTATTCCTGTTCCAATGTGCCGTAAAGTACGATTCATGATTACATTTGTGCAAAGCGGCTCTTCAATAGCCGTTCAACAGCTCATCACTCAAAATGGCTAGTACCACTAGCCTCAGTCTACTTCTGCTAGCTCTAACGTCTAATATCACATTTCATCACTGTCCCGGTAGTTTCTCATCTCCCCACCATAACAAGGAATTGTAGTACTGGATCTAAGAGAGATCTTCATCTACCAGCTCTCACAAGCTGCATAGAGAAAATTTCTCTAGCCAGACAAAATTTGTTTCCACTAGACCTCATATAAAGGCTTATGCAAGTCATAGCTCCGAATATGGTAAGATCCTCGTACTCCTTCAAACGCCATATTCATAACATGTTGAAATATCTGAAGTCTATTGTGGAGCCTACGATAAGGTTGGAATCAGTAAATCCCGAGTCACGGTCTAGTTGAAGTCCATAATTGTTTAGTGAAACCTATTGATGAAAAATTAAAAATCCCATCTGTTTCCTTCTGGTGCATCAAATCTCATATTGGTATCCTGTTGCTTACTTTGTACTCTTTTGGTGTCCTTCATTCATGTTGCAAATCGACAAAAAGTCATGCACTCCATCATGTCAGATGCTGGTAATATAACTATTCCTCAAACAAATGAATTGCCAGCACGTCAAGCATCAAATTTGACTGAATATTCGTTCCTCCTCCTACTCCATATATTCCACTACATTCTATCGATCATTACAATATGGAGAGTTTTAGTTCTAGTCCTGGTTCTTGGAAATATTAAGAACGTACCTTTGATATGGCATGTAAGTATTACTGCTAAAAAGTTAAAGAACTATACGCTAATAACACACTCTCTATCTAGCTTCGTATAGTCAACGCCTTTAGATTCTGTTGTAAGACACAACGACCGAAAGATCCTATTACACCTACCCATCTCTTCCAGCCCCTGATTACAACAAGCCATGCACCAATAATGGAGATCGATTTCAACTTCCATAGTAAGAATATTCTCTAGGAGCCAATATTTGCTAATCATTGGGTTCCGCAGCTAATCTATCTCACTAGAAACGAACTCATCTTACTTCTCCGATATAGATATTGCGAGAACACATTTAGTCTGCACCCTCTTCTCCACTGGTATAGAAGAGATGCGAGGGGGGACATCTGGTTGGAATTCTGGAAATCGGCCACTCTTTGGCCTCGCTCTGGGAGCTGTCTCATGCTCCTTCAGACGTGAATTGAAGCCATATGAGACCTATGAGATGTGGACTAGAATCTTGTCATGGGATGAGAAGTGGATCTACATAGTCACACACTTCGTCAGGAGCGGCGCTGTGATGCCAGGCAACTACTCACTCTATCCTCAACAAAACAGTACAGAGCCCCCGAGATTTGACCCGAAGCAGAATCTCAGCACTTCCAGCGTTGACCCTATTGCTTGCAATGAAGCTGTCGTTGCGACTGCATTAAGTAAGTGTGTTTTCAAGCAGGGAAGACGAACAGTTTCGCCTGCATTGATGCTGAGACAATCAAATCTTTTGCCGCAAAAGTCATTGGATGAGTTGCTGCCTCAAGAAGTAAGGATATCTGAAACTTGCTCAAGGACGTCTTCGGATTCTGGGATCGAAGTGGATATGGGGGAAGAAGACCAGAAGAGTCAAACGAATTGTATAGAGCAGGAGAGACAGCGCGGGATGAAAATTGCAATTACATTGTCTGCCCAGGGACAGGATCCCCTAGAACTGGAGTTCACCGCAGCAGGTGAAGCCCTTGGTAGGCACACCGATGGAACGGGCGTCCACGGTGTCATCTCAACCCTATTAAACCTAGCACATATTAAGAAAAAGCAGGTTCTATAAGTGAGCCTCAGTATTTCTACTTTCGACGGCTAATGGAAGTTTGCATGAAAAATAATATTCACATATGCTACCATTTGAGTGAAAGTAATGCGTTTCGCTCTCCGGCCATGTTAAAAATACGATTGAGGGATCTTCGGTATCCCGGATGATCTTTGAGACCCACAGATCTTCCACGCTAAATATTTTACAGGAGTAATTCGTAGCTCAGCACTTAGCCCAAATAGTAATGACTATTGCTTGTATGCTGGAGCCCCATATTTTTCTATGCGTAATCTTTCATGATAAGAAAGGCTTCCTATTGGCTGACACTTTTCTTCTAACCAAATCATTAGTGCAGGACACTTGAGAATATCCAAGGAACTTATGTATGTCAAGCTCAGCTTCAAATAATTTCTTTCACTTCACTCTCCAATGAACTTCTGATCCTACTGAGTGGATTTTTACTCCTACCTACTATCTCATTAAAACTCTTCTGTAGGTGTACTTAATCACCTTTGTAGCATACAGTCTTTCTATGATGTTTTCTACAGAACCTCTGCAGACGTCATCCCCAGCACCATTCAGCAATTATCGTCAACGACAGAGTAATCATCTTCAAAACTTCATTGACTCCACTATCGATATCACCAATTTACCCCTTAGACACTTAGCCTCCAAGTCAACTCTTGCGAGTAGCAATAGTCATCAGAGATCAGAAATTCACAGGCCTCATTTTAAAGCCACTCATTTCCATCCATCATCTATAACGTTTGATGATCAGCGTGCTGAGCCTTCACATGGTTTCTCTATCACCAAATCAACGAAGCCATGGGATCCTACTCTATCGGCTATAAGTGTTCCATCTCTATCCCAATCGGGACGAAATTCATTCCGTTCGAATGTCAACCGGCGATCAAAGACAGATAGTTCCCTTGGCGGAGAAATAATCGAGAAGCCAGTCGCTCATATACCTAATACACATGCCACTGAGGGAAACGATGAGAGCATATATCCCAATCCACTTGGGTTAGGCTTCTTGATCGTGGGACTCTGTTTAAGTGTCTTTCTTATATCTCTTGATCGGACAATTATTACAACTGTAAGACTCACAAGCAACTAATCATATGAATAACTGCTAATCGTGCTGGTACAGGCAATTCCTTTTATCACCTCCGAATTCAAATCATACAATGATATTGGGTGGTATGGATCTGCATACTTGCTCACAGCCTCAGCCTTTCAACCCCTTTACGGTCGAGTGTTTCAACTCTTCAACATTAAATGGTCCTACCTATCATCCCTTGCTATGTTTGAACTGGGAAGTTTGGTATGTGGAGCTGCGCCAAACTCCACGATTCTGATCATCGGAAGAGCATTGGCTGGTTTGGGAAGTGCGGGAATTTTGACAGGTAGTTTCGTTGTAATCAGCCATGCTGTTCCACTCAAAAAACGACCAATCTGGACAGCAGTTGTCGGTCTGATGTAATGTTTGAGTCTTTTCCGATCAATATTAGAGCTAACAACTGCAATAGGTTTGGGGTAGGCGCAACAATTGGGCCTCTTCTCGGGGGAGCTTTCACGGATTTTGTGTCGTGGAGATGGTGTTTCTATTTTAACCTGCCAGTTGGAGTTGCCACCGTTATTTCAATGGTAATATTCTTTCATCCACCAAAATCGCACGCCATGATGGATAGGTCATTCCTTCAACGACTTTTGCACCTTGATATCCTAGGGAACCTAATTCTACTTGCGGCATGTTTGATGCTGTTTTTAGCTCTCAGCTATGCGGAAAAAAAGTCCTGGAGTAGCTCATTAGTGATTGGACTCTTGATCGGTTCTGGTGTGACCTTCGTTCTTTTCTGCATCTGGCAATTATGGAAAGGGGAGAGTGCCTTGATGCCACCTCGTATAATCGGACAAAGAAGTGTTGCATCTTCATGTGCTGCGGCATTTTTCATCTATTCAGCCATCCTCATCCACTCTTACTACCTTCCGCTATGGTTTCAGGCGGTTCATGGCGATTCAGCTCTTAATTCTGGTATCAATATGATTCCCTACGTAGTAGCAAATGCTGTCTTCTCGATCATAGCTGGGATCTTCGTCTCCAAAAATGGATATTTCGCAGCTCCTGCCATTGTTGGCTGTGCCATAGGAACAATTGGTGCTGGACTGATTAGCATAATTGGACCAAATACCCCTTCCTCAATGTGGATTGGATTCGAGATCCTTGCATCTGTAGGAATTGGTATGGCGATTCAGCAAGGATTCACAGCTATTCAGGTTGTACTGCCTTTGGAAGAAGTAGCTATCGGTACTGCAGCTGTGGTTGCATTTCAGTCATTGGGTGGCGCTATTTTCGTCTCTGTTGGAAACACTATTCTTCAAAACAGTCTTCGATCGGCTGCAAACAGAAACGAAGTGCCTGGTGTTAATATCGATGCTGTCATCAAAGCTGGTGCAGGCTCCTTTAGAGAATTGGTTCCTAGAGAGCTGCTACCAGCGCTGCTGGTAGTGTATAATGGTGCTTTAAGAAAAGTGTTTACTGCAGCAATCGTGATGATCGCTTTCGGGTTTGTAGCGTGTTTGTTCTTAGAATGGAGAAGTATCAAAGAGGAAAAGCACAAAGTCGATGAGGAATTATACGGGTAGCTGAAAGGATATAGAGAAGGAGATAATTAAAGAATATATCTACTATGCAATATAGAACGAGTCGGGCCATACCAAGGGCCGCGACGGGTCTGTCGGCACATACCTTGATATCAAATAGCCGTGTTCTAGGTTTGCCCGATAGTTAGAGACAGTAGCATATACTATACATTCAGAACATATTATTCAAGTAAAAAATGTTGATTTCAATTATACATACATAGTAATTCAAACGACCAATTTAATCGACCGAATGAAATAGATAGACAAGTACCAGTCAGACTAATACACGCTAATGAACATATATCCCAATTATATGCGCATTCTACAAAAGAGAGGCCAAAGGTGGCAACAAGCCAAATGATAATATATTGAGTTCAAGGTTTTGACTTGATTACATTGTATTAAGTTTCACATTCAAATTCGTCTAAACAATTTTTTATTTCGAAAGTCTATAAAACTGTATTTCCTTTCCGAGAATATGGTATGTGTATATATTTTAGCCCTCTAATACGGCGTTTGGTCGTAGTACACCACCAGCCATCAATATGATATCCAATCGAAAGAAAATGCATTTGTTTTCTCTGAGTTTCCACCTCATTACATAACGCCTACTAAAACAACAAATACACCAGCAACTATACTCATTCTGGGGGTGAGTTTGCTATCTACTCCCCCTGTCTGAGCTGCAGGACTACTCGCTGCAGCACTTGCCGATTGGACAGCACCTGATGCAACTGCCATTGCGCCGGATTCGGCTCCAGAACTATCTGTCGCGGTCGACGCGACACTCACGGCACTAGAGACAATGGATGAAGCATCGGAGGTGTATGCCATTCCAGCTGTGGCAGCAAGACTTTGTGCCGAGGAGATGATGGAAGCAGCCTCTGATGTATAGGGAGCACCGGCAGTGGCAGCGAGCGAATTTACTGATGTAGCAACAGAAGAAGCTTCAGAATGATATTGATCTCCAATTGTAGCGGCCAGGGATTCGGCAGAGTTGGCTATTGCTTGCCAATCTTGGGCTACGCAGCTAGATAGAAAAGCCAGGAGATAAATGTTGATATTTTGCATGATGAATATGAGTGTTTTAATCTGGATGAGATGAAGATTTGAGAAGCCTTATATTAAGGATCACTGAAGGAGGGAAGGTATATCTGTAAAAATAGCTCTAAAGCAGAGTTCGGAGTTATATGAAGAGCTTACCTACACTCTGTCCTTTGCACTCTTAGTATTAGATAAAACACAGTGGTTGGTTATGGTACGTCAGAAGAAGAGATTTTTGTAAGGAGTAAGGTATCTATTATGACATACTAAGTCGTGCAAATCCATTCTTACTGCACTTGGTCATAGAGCGTCCCCAATCCGTCAGAACGAAATCTAGTTTCTACAGCTTGCCACAGATTCTAGTGGCTCCACCATAGATCTCAACAACAATGGTGAAGCTTCAGATCCAGAAATCCACAATTGTTACCAGACCACACCTTGTGAAGATACTACCCTAAGACGAGCTATATCTTAGTGGAACCGATCAAAAGCTAAAGAAACTTTCCTACCGGTCTACCAAACTTATTGAGATGTTTGAACCGCACTAGCATAATTTGTGGAGAATGATCGTACTGGGCTATAAGAAGACGGGACGGCCGGGAGGAAGATCGTTTTTTATTTCAGCCACTGTCATCGAATAGAATGAAAAATAACCAAGCCGTGAATTCCTGTAAACTCTTTTTTGGCTACATCCTTCGGAAGATTCTCGGCGAAGCGGCACGGCTGATGATCACGAGCAAACATGCACTGAATCTCAACTCAACTTCGTAGAATTGATATGACGTAGACCGATTGGATTATCTGAACTCGTGTTGAAGCAGATAACTAAAGACTTCTACACCAAGGGTTTTGGTTAGTTTGATTGACTTGACTGAGAAAATGGCAAAGAGTCAAAGCATGCTGCTCACGTTCACATCTCGTATCATACTTGAGCTTTGTACCTCCAATATTTTCTTCAATTCATTTGCTGCACACACGGTAAAAGTTCGATAAATTCAATCTGTAACGCCGGCAACCCTGTTTCCTCCACACTGCACTTCTAAGGCTCACGTATCTATCTTCCCACACGTATCAAAATGAAAAGTCCGAGTTCAGAACATAACCAACCTGTCTCTGACCCAATTGCACATTTCAAAGCAATCCCCTGGTGTAACGTCCTGCTTTCGGCACATGACAATGTGGCGACCCAAGTCCCAGACCGTACACCTATTCGGTCTACGGAAAGGTACATTTTCTTATTAGTCCCCTCTTATCTTCAAAAGTGATACCATAACAAACTGACCCCCTTTAGTTCGCTGGTACGCGAAACGATGAACACCGAAAGTACTGTCAAAGCATGTGTAACATATTTCCGATATTTAAAACCTACAAAAGAGAGCCAGGAGGCCGGGGAGACGAAGGAGAAGCCTTTCTTGGAGATGGTAGCACTGCTAGATCTGGGCAGAGGCGTCAACGGATACGCAGGAACCGCTCATGGAGGTTTTGATTGTATGGTTCTTGACGAAGTGTGTGGAACTGTTGCGAACATGCAGTCCGGTAAGCAGATACTCCTTTGACCTTACGTGATATGGCCCCTCTGGTTTTTTGGCAGCGATTAGCTGAAACGCGTTTTCTTGTAGACTACGGAGCCTATACCGCTACCTTGGATATAAAGTTCAAGAAACCGATATTTACACCAGCGATTGTAGTATGCAGGGGCAGGGTGGTTAAAAAACAAGGGAGGAAGGCTTTTGTGATCGGAAGCTTCGAGGATAAGGATGGGGTGGTTTTGACAGAGGCTGAAGGCGTATGGAGTCTAATGAACCACAATGTGGGAAGGAGCAATGTACCAAGTAGTAAGTTGTAGTATAACTGAATGAGGCAATTGACATTAGGACATCGAAACTCTAAAATTGGTGTAGCTATTTCCTACATTTTTTCTGATCTGTTGATCAATGTAACGAGTTTTCAAGGTTGAAATAACTTACACCCACGGCCTCCACTCGGCGGTTTCTTCCACACTTGAGCGTCGTCGTTATTCCTTGCTTCTTTCTCGACCCTCGGCGTGTTTCTTTTCAGCGTATCAGAAGAGCATATCAAGTCCAGGTTTACTTGCTTAGTAGGTGTCTCTAGCTGTAACCCAGTCTCTGTTATTTCAGCTTGTTCGGTGTGTCGTTGCATTTTGACTCTGTAGGAATGGTAAGTTTTCAGAGCTTTGCGCAGAAAGTTGGAACATAAAAAGGGGCGCCAAAACCGCTCTTTGTTAAATCTAAATCAGCATTTGAGAGACTTTGGCGTCGTGCTAATATTGTACTTTTGATTTCTTTGTAATCAAAATCAGTTAGCCACAGCACATGCAACAGCCGTACACTACTGTTTCTTGCCAAAAGAATGAATTTCTCGCAGGAAAGTCAAGCGACTAACGTTCTACGAATATTAGGGTAGACCAGAAAGATTGCTGATTTGATGTTCGATCTGGGAGAGAACTTAGCATTCCATGTAAGAAATGCCATTGCGCAATGGCACCCATATGACGCAGTGCAAAAGATATTTAATGATCATACATAAAGCTGTCTACAATAACTTGGGAACAATTTCGCCGAGTTATAGACGATAAATGATGTTCATAATACCTAAGCAAAGCTCCACACCTCAAATCCGAGGCCAAATCTTGTATGACCGTCTTGTATAATGCATCTGTAACTCGTTATATCATTAAAGACCATTTGCTCCCATGATTCAGACATCTGCTGACCCTCCAGCAACTAAGCTGAGGTAAACGTTCCACACCATTCCCGCCAAAGCACCTACCAAGTTCCTTTTTTCAACGCTCTTTACGACGGTAAAGTTGATCAAGCTAATGGCAGGCCACAATTTCCACCCCGCACTCATTAGGGCCCAGAAATCTTGTCTCGAAATCTGTATAGCTTGCCGGAAATCTGCCCCTTGGAATCCGGCAAACACAAACGAAAACATCAAGCTATTTGCAGCAGCGCCGATAGTTTGATCAAGGATAAATTTGGCAATTGTGTTTGGGACATGGAGTTTGGATTCTAGGATCTCGTCTTCCTTTTGTTCTCGATCGAGTTCCTTTTCATTATTCTGAGAGGCGGCCGAGATGGCAGATTTGGATGGGACAAGGTGGCTTGAAGGGAAGGTTGACTCTAGGTAGGTTTGCCTATAAAGTCTCAGTCGGTGCAACTACTATGAAAGAAAGTAACTACCATATGAAATTTGGAGGGCAATTTAGTATACTGAAGACCACGAATTGGACCAATTGTGCCAAGTCTAAGGAAAAGGGTGCCTGCGTATAAGTTGTTAGTGGTTGTTGACGAAGAGGACCAGAGAGCCTGACATCAGTTTGGTATGCAGTGATTGCTTGCCCGATCAAGCAACTGGTCCCAGCAAGAACGCACGCCTGAATCGTTGTGTTCACTATAGGAGAGGGCATCTTATAGTAAGGATAGTGGTTTTTTGGTCGTAGAGGCCGGTTTGTACTGTATGAACACGTTTCCGCGTCAATCAGCTTTCAAATCGTAGAATATTGCCAAGACATAGGTGTCTCGGCAACGATTGTACACTATCTGCGTGTCTGGAGCCCGAATAATTTAGGTGCGTCTACCAGGAGAATTTATACCGGTCAAAGATATCCTATTCGGTCGCTAGAATCATTGATTCCCTTTACGGTCACTCTAAATAGTGAATTAATGATGCTATGGGGCTAGGTGGTGGCAGCAGAAGTGTAGAAGCCAACCGACCCGACCCGAGTTTTGTCCCGATCAACCGAATAATCCGGCCCGGCTGGCTAAATATGTTTTCAAGAACGGTCTGAGGCTGTCACACATTACCAGACTGCTAGCGTCTTATCTAGAAACGCTAATTAGCTGACATTGTTGACGCGCTTTAGTAGAGAAGGCACCTATT